>Ga0209780_1004599_pt1 | contig 10671 bp, 6 predicted proteins | sample WorMetexBAHAMAS2_FD_187384 | JGI IMG/M metagenome (GOLD analysis project Ga0209780, IMG submission 187384) | Marine gutless worms symbiont microbial communities from Max Planck institute for Marine Microbiology, Germany - Inanidrilus exumae... | ecosystem: Host-associated > Annelida > Digestive... | reverse complement strand
TGGAAATTCTGTAGCAGATGCTAAAATTCAAGACTTCATGCGCAGTACTTGCCTATCTATCGTCTAATTTGTTAAACGAAGTAGGTTTGTCTCTTTTTCGGTATTTTGAAGTAGGCCTACGTGTGTACGATATCGTCGTTAAAAAGTTCACGTTCGCTATCTCATCTCCTGATGAGTTCTTGTTATCTGTCCCATGCTATATGCTATAGCTATGGGGCAGATAATGAGGCTTGATGCACAGTGACTTAATTGAGGCAACAGGCGCTGTTACCAGACTGCCACCTACAGTACTAAAATGTTTGAACAACTTATTTTAAAATATTATAAAAACAGAAACCGGCTTCAGTTTCTCTTTGTTGCAAAAGCCGCCGCTTTAAACAGCAAATATCAAATTCAAATCACAAAAGCTAGCTATCACATTTATTTCAGTCAGAGGCCTTTCAGAAATGTAAAATCCGGCTTCTGTGCTTAGAATTTACGCATAAAATGTTTATAGTTGCTGTTTTATAGCCGCATCTTTTACAGCAAAAAGAAACATCGTGTGGTCCCTCTGCAATAGCTGAGCCTCTTTTCTCTGGTGGTTAGCATCAGTGCCTTCTATGCTTCGACACTGTTGGTTGGTGACTGGCGGGACATCCAGCCTTAAAAACGTAATCCAATTATTCTGAGGATTCTGTTTTGTGGGTCGTGGCCCAACCCAGAGTAGCTGTGGAAAAAAAGCCAGTTGAAGAAACACTGACATTAGCAGATGGAGCAGTTTTCACCAGACACTTTGTGTGATGACGTGTATGTAAACTGACGCATATGACCACCGAGAAATGACTGCTTTAATAGTATAACTTGCTGAATAATTCACACATCAACAGGAAAACACACTCCATGCAGGTGTTTCAACACACGTGTGTATACAAATTATATTTTTAAACGTCAACCTTCTGCTGCTCACACAACGCCTTCAGTTCTGCTATTTGCACCTCTTTCTCTTCAAGTTGTTGTTTTGTCACCTGCATCAATCCACATTGATCTCAAACAGCACCCTCATTCGAGGTCACATTATCAACCATGTTAGTACAAAAAAACACAGAACACATGTGTCACTGTTATTTATTTACAGATCAGCTTTTAGCCGACTGTGTCTTTATTTGGCTCGCCTTGTAACGTGCCTGCACAGCAAAAATGTTTTCCTTCTGTGAATCCCGTGACCTTAACCTCTGAACAATGACCTTGACATTTGAACCTGACCTAGAAATGGTCAGAACGAACAAACACAACAAGTATCTAGGTCAAAGATCACTTTGTTTAAAACTTAACTCCCATACTGAAACACACGCACACAACCAACCAACTGCTCTACCTAGACTACAAAAGTGGTATCTGAGAAAAAATCAAGGTACATCCAGGAAGTATAGATATCACTGTTACCATGTCAGCTTGCTCAAGGTCCAATACGTGGCTCATAAATTTCTGTTGTTCGCAGAGCAGACGCTTCAAGCGCTGGCAACTCTGGTCGAGTGCTGATAACGTGTCAAGAAGTCGTTGCCGCTGATTAGATACAGCAGCTGCTGACTGTGATGGGTCGCATCCACGCTTCTGCAAGCACAAGCAGCAACAACAAGTAAAATTACGTTGATGAATAGAAAGTAGTGTGATATGTGTGATATGTTACATGACAGACAAATTTTGCACGCCAAAGCATTCAAAAGTAACAAGCACAAGTGCGACTTGAATCCAACAAGCTCAGTTGCACAGCTACATAGTGGCTGCTGAAAACTAGCAAGAAATCATAACTCCAAGTTCTAGTTGGTAAAGATGCATTTTTGACAAACTACTTGAACTTTTCAATTGTTACAGGCAGGGTTGTTAGCAGTACTACTAAAATGTGTTGCAATACCAATCCCAAAATATACTTTGTGAGAACAATATTGCAAGAGCAATCGCAATACTGCATTTCAAACAGTATTGCAATACCAATACTTCCTAGCAATACTGTTTTATTGATATGTGCATAAACGTTAAATATTATACTGACACAATTACTAGATATCTAAGTGCCGAGTAATGCAAATGGTCAAATCAGTAGCGTGTGTTCTGCTAAAAGTTGTGAATGTAGTGTAGTCTTATCACTCATTGTCACAGAATACAATTATCAATCATACTTACACGTTAGCAAGTCGTAAGAACACCATCATGTACGTTGTTTGAAACACAAGAGCGTGTCACATGCTGCTACAGACTGGAGTTCAGTGAAGTGGATAAGAAAAAGTATTGCTCTTAAGTATTGCTAAAAATCGAACCAAAAGGTATTCCAATACTAAAATCAGTAACAAAAATTAAAACTATTACAATATCATTGTCAATACTGACAAAGTATTTACAATAGTATTTCCGCATAGCAATAATGCAATACTAACAACCCTGGTTACAGGATAAATCTGCATGCTAAATGTTCCTGATTTTGCCTAAACAACAGCTTAAGCACTCATCGATTCACGGACAGTACAGCATTCAGTGACACAAAATTGCATATGATTTTTAAGTGGATGTGACAGATTTCTCTAAAGTAGCTCTGACAATGTACGCACGTGATAAGCAAAATCAAACTGCCATTAAAATTTGGCAATAGAAACATTAAAACCATTATAACGTTATAACCATATCCACTAAAAACCACTCAAAAAGTCTGTAAAAATCTCTTTACAAAACTAACTGCACTAAGCACAAATCTGCAAAACACATACAGTCCTCTTCTGTTGTTGCAATGCACAGCAGAATGCGGCCATCTCGGCAGTCACGACCTCAACACATGACTCGACCGTTCGCAGTTCCTTTGTCAGACGATCGTGCAGTGGTGACGACTGACTGCAAACCGCAACACAATAACATTAAATACAATCACAGTGCAGTCTCCAATAACAGTAAACGATCCATTGCCAATAATGGTAGCAATATCAGAGACATAAAGACAGTTTTTTATCAGAAATTTGAATTCGTAGACCAATGGTATCGAACTTTCTGAAGAGTCATTTACTTCAGAAGTCTAACAGCAGCACCATTTCTGTCATGAAAATATTTTTGTTCATAGTTCAAGCGTATAGCAAGCACATGTAAATGCACTGTACTCAATATAACATAGTACACAATGTGAAATTTTATATTACAATTATTACTACAAAAATACCAAAATGTGACAGACAATTATGCAATTCTACACGTAAAGCACTGAATTAACTTTACAAAGACTGCAACCAATAATGTGTGTAGTTACTAAAATAATCTAAGTAATTATGTCAAATATGCAAAATAATATCTAATACTTGGAGTACAGCTCCAAAAGTAACAAAGTCTATATTTTGTAATAATATTCTGGCTGTGCATATAAAAACGTACGTTTCTGTATCTCTTGAATTTTGTACCTGCAACAAAACAGTGTCATACAACAGCTTTAGTCCAGTTTATTAGTAGGTAGTCATAATACGAATTTATTATTGTATAATTTCAGAGGGGAGTTGTATCGAATACTCTATTCTCTCAGTCTGTACTCTGACTGCACTGTGTCCACACAGAGCATCAAGTCCACTCAACCTGGTGTACGCCAGCATGGCCAGATTTCCAGTACTCACTGCAGCTGTCCAACTGTACTTAGCTGCACCTGCAAAGTGAATATCTTCCTTAGATCAGCTGGCGACATTTAATTCGACAAATGAACATGTCTCTTGGCTGAAAGTCTTAGACGCTGAGTTTTTCTTAAAGCAATTATAGGACCTAGTGTGAACTCGACTGTCATATGTGATAATGACAACGATGAACATGAACGAATATACATGCTTAATGATAATGACAACGTCACATCACACCAACTGTTCACGTTCTAGTCGTATTCGGCCAAATAGCTACAATTATTCTTACATAGCTGAAGAGTAATGCTCCCCAAGTGGTACTGTGCAGCCATAATATTTTTACAATGTATCAGAATCACAAGCAGCATCACAAGTTCAGAACAGTGCAATGTAAACTGTAGTAAAACTGTGACAGTGGAAAACTCCAATGCTTCTGTGTGATGGAATGAGACTTATTGCATAAAGCTCATGGAACAATATCAAAACAAGTTTCTTCATAATAATTCAGAAACAACACAGACTTCTTTCTCCAATTCGGCAACTTGTTCTAGCAACATTTCAATCTTCTTCTCGTACTGGCGCATTCTGTTCTGCATGCGATCCTCATCATCACTGTCTGCGGCTTCACAGCATTGTCTCACGTCTGTCTGCTGGCCGCTACACTTTGCTGATGACTATGCACACACATACATACACAACATTTGACTATCACTACAAAAACCACCACTGTCAGTGACGTATTAATAAACCAGGCACAAAACTGGTGTAAATACAAATGATAAGATGAAGAACGTCGATTTCCTCTTCAATTTTCGTCATCTTATCAGTTTTAAACTGAATTGCTTAAGCAATGCTCATTTGCAATTAATGTGACAAACTGAGACTACCTGAGAATAATTTGTGCTTCCAGTAATAAGTGCAATGTTTCTGAATCAATGTTTAACATGTACTACGCACAACCAAAAAAGAGGCTGAGTAATAAGCTCATAAGTAACTGTATATGAACTACTTCACAACGCAACACTGTTCACGTTAGCACTATGGTATTTTTTAACCAAGTTCAGTCCATAATTCTACCAATTCCATGTGAGTTTTAGAATGCATCGCATGCCTTGCATAGATGCGGCCTACTGCTACAGAAGTCACACGTAGCATAGTCTGTGTGTGTGTGTCTGTGTATTGGTCACATGGATGGAGGCAGACTTACGTGGGTCAAAAAACCATGCAATAGATGGCGATCAAGATCCCCACAGGAAGGGGCAATTTTGGGGGTTGTCAGGCCCACTAAAAAGCATTAAAAATCTCTGCTGCCGGTCGGTGTTACATCAAAATGTCCCCCATGAAACATCCCCACAATGCGGCCTTTTGTCAAAATTCTCTGAACACTTGTTTACTAGTAAATATCCAGAGATCAGACTTGCAGGTATTACAGTACTGCTGCCACTGTGCACAATTTGCAGTCTGTGATTGTTTTTCTGTGCAACGTGTTGTCTATGACCAAACAAGTATTAGACCAGTTTTTCTACACTGTGTTTCAGAAAAAACATCCACTCATATTATTGGCTCTAAGTTGAGGAATAGTTGTCTGATTTTAATAATTTTTGACACCAAAATTCCTCACATAATTTGACATCACACGACAGCTTAGTTGTCCACCTCACCTAACTAATGTGTCTACACTACCTTGTAAAACTTATCACATGAGTTTTGTCGCCATGCAGTACATATTTTTCCATACAGGTTGTGGAATTTTGGCATCAATTTTCACTAACTGCTGAAACAACAGTTTTTGAACATTCAACAACTGTTTCCGCCGTGTTTAATGATACACATTATATATTCTTTGCCAGTGATGCTTATAACATTTGCCATGACTGTTTTCAGTGTTGTTTGACTCTTCAGTCACATGCAGCCGTTGTGAAGCGTTATAACACATCTTGTGTAAAACTGACTGCAAACAGTGACACCGAACAAAATAACATCAGCACATCAACATTTCCGGTATGTGTTTAATGAATTGTGGAATCATTGGAATATAACGTTTTGTCACAAAACAAGGCGTGTTTGTAAAGTATGCATTTCTACGTAAGAAACCTAGTTTTAGTACGTCATAACATAAAACTAGTCTGCAACGTCACTTTCAGTGTCAACCTGCCATCCATATTTAGTTCCTCTGGTAGTGCGAGCTGGTGGTGGAATCCACGGTCCAGCAAATGTACTTGTAGTTGGACAGCGAACATGAACACAAGGACGTTTGCCTTCCGACTTGTGTCGCATTCTTGACCTGAAGTGACTAGATGAATTACACTGTGGCTGTGGACATTCACAGTCTATCTTTGACGCAGAACAACTTGTCTGAAAACGTTCACATTCATACAGCGATTAGCTCAACAAGTCATCAGTCAGCAATGGTATAAAATTAGCAGTCCTGTAGCCACAGCTCTTTTAAACGTAAACTTTCATACTTCACTGATATTCCTACGTGCAAATAACACATACAGCTAAATGGCTAAACATATGACACACAAACACTGCAATACAATCGCTTAAGATGCTAGTTTTCTGAGGCCAATGGTATTGGTAAAATTCCCATGAAGTCACCCCCAACAAGCTGGCCAAATACTGTGAGCTATAAAAAATTTGTGAATTTCGACAAATAACTTGCTACATCTCAAAAATGGTACAAGACTTATGCATAGTTTCTGTGAAAGGTGAGCAGGAAGTCATATGCATTGCATCGAATGGTGACACTGTTGATGACTTTGAGTGATCCCAATTACCCCATATCACCTCTATTATATATTTTGTGTTTTCCGGCAAATCTCAGGAATTGCTGAAGCTAGAGTCTTCAAATTTTGTACGCAGGTAGGCCATGTGAAGTGTAAGATCAAAATGACAAACAATCCCCGAAATGGGTAGCGGTTAGGGTCAGGTGACCAATTCTTGAATTATGGGGCCTCGCCTCTATCATATCTCTGAAATGGACGAAGCGAGGCATTTCAAATTTGGTAGTCAGATTGACGGTGGCAAGTACTCACATGTGTCAATGTGTGATAGATTACCAATAAAAGGGGTGTGTTCATGGCAGGTGACCTCTATAATTTTTGGCAAACAAGTGACAGTATCTCCCAAACAGAAAGCATACATGTACATGGCCTGTAATTTAAGCGCTGTATCGAAACTAAGGACTTCTCAAGGTCACAGGCAGTCATGTACACAGTAAAAATAATAATATCTTGGAACAGTATAACAGACTCATCGTTACAACAGAAGACTAACATGAATTAGAAAATAACATGTGGCCTATTGAATGGCATCAATACCAACGACCTTGAGTGATCATGAAGGTCACTTTAGGTGCTTGAAATCATTCTAAAACCCATACCTTGGGAAACATAGCGTGTAGTAACTATGATATATGTATACATGAATTGAAAAGCGTATGTGGCCTGCAATTTTAACTGTCACATCGAAACTGGAGAACTTCTCATGGTCAAGGCATTAACATACACCGTAACAGTAGTAATATCTCAGAAACAGTGCAAGACAGAGATGCTGTTAGTTATGCCCGTATTACAACTGAGATCAAATGTTTTAGCTAAAACATTTTAGCTAAAATGTTTTAGTTAAAACATTTTATCTCAGTTGTAATACGGGCATTGCAACAGACCACTAATAGGAAATAATGTATAGCCCATCAAATCACGGCATTTCCCATAATCTTGAGTGCTGTCACGGCCATTCACCCATTGCAAGTCTTTTCAAATGCGATTTTTTTGTACAGCTGTGCAGCAGTTGACAAGCTTTCTACTGACAACACGTTGCGCGGCCCTTCTGCAATATGAGACACTAGTTTATACTTTACCATACAAAAAAGTGTTTTAAGTTTTGAAATTGCAGTCTCAGACACCTTTTAGTAGTGCTATGAATACTTACTGATATGCCTTCACTTTTCTTTTTCTGAACATGAACATGAACAGGAGTAGTGTTATCCACGTGAATATGAACGGGAGATCTGCAGTGAATCAAAGAAGCCTGTTCCTGTTTCACACAGACAGCCTGTTATAACTGACATTACTACCTATACAGATAAAGTACAGTTCAGAGTTTACCATTATTATTCAGTATTGCTCAAATGTACTTAAAAACAGATACACTGTTGATTGATTGATTTAAGTTACGCTTTTACGTCCCACTAGACACAAAAATATGTCATTTCGGAGACGTTCTTCCCAGCCAATCTCTTGACTTACGAATGGGCCTATTCTGGAAGGAGTAGATAGCTAAGTCAGGAAGTAAACGAGTACTGTAAGGAAGTAAATAAGTAAGAAAGCAAACAAAAAGAAAGAAAAAAGTGAAAAAGGAAGTTAAGTAAGCACACAAACAAACAATTCATATAGCGCCAAAATCAACACATGAATCATGGCACATTGCCACCACCGAGCCCGTACGGGACACAGTACACTGTTATGAGTCTCTGGTCACATAATGTAATACTATATTAAATAGCATGGCCCTTTTTAGTTCACATTGCGGCTATGTGTTTAGCTACAATCAACTGCAACAGTCCACCAGCCATCGACTGAGTCGCATACTGTTGATGACGTTCAAACGTTGTTGACTACGTTCGAATGCGTCAGTGATAAGTCCACTTAAGACTTTGCTCTAGCAGACCTCCACACCTTCCCGACCATGAGCGTTAAAATAAATTAAACTTAAAAACTCTACAGTTAAGTACAGTTAAGTCAGATCTAGTGCTGTGTTACAAGATAATTTTTGATATTGTGCATTTAAATAAACACGACTTTTTTCATATATATATCTACTGCCACTACCAGGGGGCCGGGGCCATCAATTTAAAATATACAAGCGTTTTAACAGTTGCTCTGTCTGATTGCATTTCATTTGTGAAAGAGTTGTTAACATCTGGAAATTGGAATAGGCTGCCCGTGGACAGTACTGATTTTGGTTCTCTTCATCGTTTTAGAAATTCTCTTGATGCCATTGATGACACGATACTTGTTGATGCACAGTGACTGTGTTAGCTCTGCGAGAGTATTTTATTTTAGTAAGTTTCTTATAGTAGTATTTTAGTATTTTTTATGTGGCAACTGTAAGCGCAGTTTCTGCCTTGTTGTCATGCTGTTCAGTTACTTTTTTACATTACTTATTCATTTACTATGCAAACAAATGATTGATTGACTGATTGATACGCCGTCACAACGGATATGTGGACTGCGTCCAACAGCTGCTCGTATATGGGTTTGACCGCACACTAGCTGGACGTCGTGGATGACAACTTTGGTACCCACAACAAGTGCCTGGCAGTCAATCTGGTGCATGGCAGCCACATCGCTGACTTCGTTTGATGTAATTCAGCAACAGTAATACGAAAAGATATAGTCTCAATGAATGCATAAGTGAGACGGCGATGGCCTTCAAGGTGGACGGGAGAGGATGCTTAAACAAACATATGTGACATCAAAGGAAAGGAAAAGGAAAGGAAGAGTATTTATATAGCACCTTTTATATACTATGTATATCTCAAAGCGCTCAGGCATGGATCACACAGTGTTACCTGCAATTACTGGCACTTTGCACATCTGGAGGGTCTGTTGTGCATCAGCCTGCCTTGGAATGTGACACCAATTACTCCCAGCCCGTCGTTGTTTCTTTTTTGCTGACGCAATAGCGAATGACCTATTGCCGACGATGTTCCGTAGAGTAGTGCGGAATATTGACTCGCTTGAGAGGCAATTATCACAATATGGATATGATGCAATATGCTTTCAATATCACAATATTTGATATAATACGATGTATCGTGCCATCACTAATGATGTGTAAGACATATTATATTGATGCAGATGTCGAGCTCATCCTTAAGTGCAGGCCTACAAGTTGTCTTTGAGTTGACCATCTATGAGTTGGTTTGTCCACGAGATATCCAGCAACCCAGTAGGTGTATGGCTCATTATCTGTACAAGCACGTTCTTCTGTGAGTAGTAAGAATGAAAAACAATTATGTAGTTTTTCCGAAACTGTAACCTGGAGTAATTTTAACAATGGTTGAGTATACAGCATGGGTAACCTGTGACCATAAAATGAGTACTCATACCGTACTCTGCTATAAGCATCGTAACCCTAACGCTAATTCTAACACTAACCCCAACCTTGACTCTAACTCTAATCCTACTAACCCTAATCATAACTCTAAAATGGAAAAACTCACCTCTCTTTGAAAGTGCACATCCACAGTAAGTTAGTAACACATTATTCACGTAACACTACAACATCTGCGTGGCAGCCTATGGGAAGCGCTGTCTGGCTGTAAGCTGTCCGCACTCGTCGTTCGGCAGCACTATAGTGCAGGCTTTATCGTTTAACAATTACCGTGTGCAGTACGTGTGTTCGTTATTTTCATATATATGGCATACATCAACTTAAAAACAAGCTTACTTAAGTTTACTCCTCGGCCACGGACATGAAATAACTTGTCTAAATCTCAGTCTATGACGAACTGAAAACAGCCCGCAGACAGACTGCAAACTGAAATACTGACCATTTCCTACAGCACCGAACATCTTCAACTATATAAACCGGACATAGCAATCATTAGAGATGATACATAACGGCACATTTTCATGAGTCGTTAAACAAATACACCGTGCATTAGTTACGCTAACCTACGGTATCATCACCAAACTTCATGTGCTCAGTGTAATTAAAACGAGAAATGTATTTGGTCATCTGCCCATACATGCCTTCACAGCAACAGTCACTAAAGACGCCAGCCTGGGTGTATAGAATATAGAACACCAGCTTAATAAAGTAAATAAATACGTAAGTAAGTAGGCTAAGTTTATTTTTAACTGACAGTCAAACTCAGTGGCATATCCAGTCCAGTACTCGTGCTCCAGTTTGCTTCAAAGGAGTTGTTGGTTCGTACTTTTACGACATACGTCCGCCCCCTCCTTGAATACAATAGCGTTATCTGGTCGCCACATCTGAAAAAAGACATCGAGGCTATTGAAAAAGTGCAGAGGCGATTTAC
>Ga0209780_1004598_pt1 | contig 10672 bp, 6 predicted proteins | sample WorMetexBAHAMAS2_FD_187384 | JGI IMG/M metagenome (GOLD analysis project Ga0209780, IMG submission 187384) | Marine gutless worms symbiont microbial communities from Max Planck institute for Marine Microbiology, Germany - Inanidrilus exumae... | ecosystem: Host-associated > Annelida > Digestive... | reverse complement strand
GACTCCCCCTGAGCTGGGGGAGTCTAAGCCTCCCCCCGAGCCCCTTACTTTAAGCCGTGCGATAAAGTACTTTTGGTATACATGGTGGGCAAAATAACTGCACACACATCCTTTTCACTCTGATAATTTTAATGACAATAGATATATGACAAAACAGTGGTTTTAGTATTTTACTGGTATTTTAAGATACTCATGAACTCTACAATAGTATGTAATCAAGTCATTTTTACCGTTAAATATTCTACAGTACAGTAGCAGAAACCTGGATGGCTCATTACCATATGCTACAGTGTGTAAACTGTAAGGTCCTCAAATAACTTCGCTTTGAAAACCATGACTGCTGTTTTAACAGACGTTAAAGTCGACTCATACACCAATCTTTCACCGCAAATTTCTTCAACATTTTTCTGTTCTCGAGTTTAAATTATAATTGATTGTCTCAGCTTGGCATCGAGTATGGCGCCGTGCATAGAATATTTAACTGATAGAATATCACGTGCTCGTGAGATACTACGTGTGTCACACTCAAATCTAACAAAACAAGCTTCATTGACACACATTGTAACACAATTTGTTAAGAAACAGTATGCGTGCATTTTTGGCCCACCCTGTATATGTATATATTCTGCACGTGTGCTTGACGTAGCGTTAAAAATTCCGTCATCTTTGTGAGACGGCGATCACAATGAAAATACAAATCATTATTCCGATCGGCTGAATAGTTGCTAGTTTTAACTGGATTTTATTGTGTTTCGAAAATGGAATTTGCTTTCACCCGACCTTAAAAGTTACTGTTTTTATTTTGAAAAAAATACTTCAGCTTTAGAGTACTTCGTGTTCTTGACCCTGAATATGTCCTGCATCGGCACTGCTTAATTGGCATTGTTAGTGACTCACTTGTCACGTCCGCAAGGTTTCAGTCGTGGTTATCGCCCACTTTCAGAGCCTGCTGCTGCAGCTGCTGGCTGCTGCCACTGGACCACGCCCAACAGTCGGTGGTAGTAAGCTATTTATGATTCCGACAGACATGTACTGTACGTGTGAGGTCGTAGACTCGTGACTGGGGCAGAAGAGTCAGCGTCGTAGCAGCAGCAGTAGCAGCAGCGGGTTGATTAACAGGTGCTCGCCGTTACGTTCTCTTGTGATTCTGACTTCCTTTCTCGTCGCCGCAGCGTACAGAAAACCCTGCACGAATCCTCTTTTAGCGTATTTGTGATCATTGTTTCGTATAAATAATGAGGTCAGTACACTGACCGTTCGTGGGGGTAACGGCCCGCCATTCCGGGGGTCCGCCATTCGTGGGTGGCCTGCTACACGATAGGACGATGAGAGAATTGCATGAGAGGGACGTCCACCCGCTCAGGCGTCTCGTTACTGTACAAAACGTTACAGAAATCTCGTCGACAGTGCCAATAATCATTCTGGTGCCCCTGACGGTCTGTTGCTGTTGTCGTTTAACCCATTTTTGCCAAGAGTTTCAAAATGGGAACAGTGACTGAGGGATTCGATGGCAGGCTGGCTAACCGACAATTTTTAGTTTTTGACTTTCGGGCACTCTGGCGCTCAACCCTGAGCGCCACAGTGCCCGAAAGTCAAAAACTAAAAATTGTCGGTTAGCCAGCCTGACGTCGAATCCCTGAATTATAGTGTAATGGGAACACTGAGCTAAAGTGGGTTAAGTGCTAGCAACATACGGTTGACATTTGCGCAGTGTAGCCTATTCATCATCATCGTCATCATCGAAGTATGATGGATGCAGGACGAATCTGTCCCGTTTTGTTATAATCGTCTGAGAATTTGTCCAGTCTCGACTTAAACACGATGGCGCTCTGGTAAACGGTTTCACGGTTTTGCTAAATTTGTTCGAGAACTCGAGAAATGTGCAGTCGTATCGACATGCACACTCACCTTGCTCCGCATCCCAGCCCATCCCCATCACAAAGGTTAAAACCATAACCCGAGGCTTAGGGTTGGGATTTGAACTTTGACTTTTTTACCTCAGGGTCAGTGCATGTCGAAGTCCTACCATGGTCGGACGGGTGGACTGAAAACGCACGAGTGGAAAACACGGGAGGAGAATGCAGGGGTGGAAAACCAAATATCGTGTTAAAGCTTAACTAATCATAATTATTTAGTACAGAATTCTTTAAAAGATTATAAAGGCATTTATTGTCTTTGTTGTTTTTAAACACACTGTGTTGCAGGATATCCACTATCACATTAACATAAAATCACTTCAAAGGTAAAAACCACAGCTACAGAAACCATAAAAACTAAAAGCAATATAAAAATGCTAGCGATCACATGCTCAGTTAAATGTCTGTCATTTATAATTAGCGAACACTCAGCACCCTGCACTTACTTACTTTTGTAAAATCTGCAATATGTCGAATAAAGAAACAAACATTTAGCATCGCGTAGAGGGCGACAGGTGAGACACAGAAGGACCTAAGGTTGTGCAGTGCCTAGAGCCTGCGCCAGCCTTAATTCGGGCCTGCATATAGCATTCAAACCAATTCCGAGTACTGGCTTTCAGCTGTGGGCACGGGTCCTAGACCTCAATATGCTCGCGCACTACGCTCGCCGCTCGCCATATACGTACAGGGTGCTTCAGCCCACTAAGTTTCAGTTGCTGGCGCCGCCACAGGAATGAAAGTCAATCTTATAACACCTGCCCACGTTATCATTACATGCAGAATCAATTTTAAATGCATAGCTGTACTTATTCTACAAATAACTGTCGTCCGACAAGTTTTGCAGAGCCATCGCATCCGCTTTTCACGCACTTCATATAGTCTACTTCACAATCCTTCCATTTTAAGTCGACGATAAAGCTCATTTACATGTGCATTTACGAAGCAAAATTCCTTGCTTGTAATAATCTGCTATGTAAAATTATTCATTGTTAATAGCGGCATTCGCAATTTGATATGTGTTGTTGCGTGTAGCATCAATAACCTGTTCTCGTCATGATACGATTGTAATTATTTGTTATTAATGTTTGACAATTTAATTATTTCTTAGTTAAGTATTTTGGCTGTGTTTCTTTTCTGTTTTCTGTCTGTATGTTTCTACCTATACGGTGAATAAAGATGTATATAAAGCCGGATCCCTTTCGTATTGCTCATAATCACTGTTGCCGTTATTCATCCCCATAATCATGCAGGTCTTTACGAGGCACGACTTACAACGTCACAAAACCACAGCACATAGTGCACACTGGGCGGGGTCAACAACACGCTTTGCACATGGGATGATGGTGTGCTGCTGTTCTAAATACTGTAGATAGCTGTAAATACTTAGGTCATATATTATCATCAACAGATGATGACAATCGGGACATAATTCGTCAGATGGGTCTACTCTATGCCAGAACAAACATGTTGATTCGAGAGTTCAGTAATTGTGATATTAATGTCAAACTGTGTCTCTTTCGAGCCTACTGTACACAGTTTTATGGTTGCTCAACTTGGAAGAGATTCAAGATAACTGTAATGCGTCGCTTTGAGGCTGCCTGTGTTAAATGTATAAAAAGTTTCTTTGGTTTTGAGCGTCGATATAGTGTGACTAAAATGCTCTGTGATTTAGGACTACCGACCTTTAATACTGTGATACATAATGCACGGGTTAGACTTTACGATAGTGTTGACATTCATAACAATGAGCTGGTGAAGCATGTATTTTATATTTGGTAAATTTTTAGTGTGTTCAGTGTGTTGTATGTTTGTATGTTTTTATGTCTGTCTCTCTGTCTATCTTTTTCACTGTTTCTTTTATTAGTTTGTAACTTTTATGGGCCACGTTGCCTGAAATAAAGTTGATTTGATTTGATTTGATTTGATTTGATTTGAATCGTGTCAGTTCATCCGCAGAGCACTCAAACCACAGGACATGCTTGCTTTTTACAGTTGTTTTCATACATCCACTGTTACAGGAGAATAAACGAACGCTGGGAAAGACTGACAGTCATCTTGTCTTACCAGAAAGACTTTCCATACTCGCTGTATAGTCTCCTCCCGTGTTTCCCACTCCTGCGTTTTCAGCGTCCCCCGTGGACTATAAGTCTACCGACTTTGGTGCTGATAGCTCAAGCCGTTTTTAGAGCGCGGACAAACAGACAGACGCGACTGAACGCCTTACCCCACGCCGGCGGTATACAGCCGGCGTGGGCAATATAGTTGCATTTGTTTTAATGCCGTAAATGCAATATATTACACCTATAAATAAAATTATAGTTTTAGATCATTGTAAGTGTTAAATTGACTGCTGAATATATGTGGATTAGCAGACAGTAACTTTGCTATAGGCTGAAACTGCAAATACAGTGCACAAGAGAGTGAGACTGTTTCCCACGATCTGTGGGACTTCAGCGACACAGCCGCATGAAATAGAGTACAGGACTGGTCTATTCGATGTGAACGCTACTTACAGTAGTTCAATGCTCGACGAATCATTATTGACGGCGTCGAGCTTTGATTATGCCTAATTGACACTGCTATGTATTTTCCATAGGCGACTAACGTGGGAAAATCCGGTTGTCCGTAAAATGTCGTGTACATTCAGTAATCAATCAGTCAATCAGAATTTATGCTGTCGGCGATGGTGGCCTGACTGACTGAAGCTAGGAAGCATGCCGTGTGTCAGTTGCCTGACATCACTACCGTGCTAGACTTGAAATGTTTTACATTACGTGGTAAGTGGCATTCACTAAGCAATCGCGTCTGACCATGTCTGCTCTATAATATATAGCATGATTACCCGTTATGCTAAACGCTTGACACCATAGCTAACAGCTAACAGATCTGATGTTGTTAGTTACGTTGCAAAGTTCGATGTTTATTTTGGACATCAGAATTCTGTATTTGGTCGAAATGGTTCTTTTTGCTCTGAATATTTTTCTTTGAATGTGAATGTTTTGATGTGTGGAAATGTTTCCACACGGTTAGTGCATAACATTTGTTTGGGTCGGAGAACTGAGGAATCATATTGTAATGCGATAGGTGTGTTTGAACTGTTTATGCTGAAACGCAATATTTCGGCTGTTCCAGGTTGTGATTTTACTGTCAGAGACATTGATTTACTAATTCAGAGTATGTGTAACGACTTGTGTTAATTCTAGGTTTTTCTTTTCTATTTTAGTATTTTTTACAATGTATGTACTTCGTGTACGATTTTATAATAATAATAATTACAGCAGTAATGACGAAAGAAGAGGTCGTATTGATTATGTGGGTCTTACAAGAGCACATGTTGCCGTCAGATATACCTTAGCTGCAGCTATAAGTTGCGTCAAAACACAAAATCATTTTCATTTCGCCGAAAACGAGCATATTTGATGGTAAACGAAAATCGCCGAAACGCTTAAATTGTCTATTTTTGTCGAATTTCGGTCCACTCAAATCTTTTCATATAGCTGCGTCTATCGCTTGTCGGTTTTGCGTGCGGAATGTTGATTAGGGGCCGCGGCCTATGCACGGCCCATGATGACATTTGTCATCACGTTGCGGTCATTCATTCAATATTAATACGGTCAACACTACGCCACGGCTCGTCAGGCGTAAAGGAAGTATACGACGAAAGATCAGTGGGCTAGCCTAGGTGTGTCCGTTCTCATTAGCAACGACGTCGCTGATCGAGTTGATTGGCGCTGACTGATCGCGTGAGACGGCGCAGCGCCGCGCTTGGATTCATTTCATCACACGCTCTAGGCCGGAAGTGACGAAATTATTGTCGTTCTCAAGAAAGCAATTAAGTCGAGCATGTAATCCTCGAGATGCCGAGATGATGGTATATTTACTCACGCAAGCACGCTCGCCGCCGGCTATGTATGATTAGACCCATTACAGACCGGATATTGACTGTGCGCTTATTAATTCTATCTGTTGTGGCGATTCACACAGCTGATATGTCGCTCTCGCTAAACAGCGATGCACTAATGTGCAGGCTTTTGTGTTCAAATAATCAACTAGCTATGTTAGCAAAAGACAAAGAAAACATGGTAGTTGTGTACTCATGTGGAAATATCAGCCGTATCTTCTCCGTGGCCAAGTCCACATGCAGAGGCGCGAATGGGTAGCCTAGCCTATACCAAGCGTAAGTTGTTAGTGTTAGGAAGTTTAACCCGCTTCAAAGTAGCCTCGTTGAACTGATCCCGACTTGAATTTGAACCCCAATTACCACTTTACCACTTTTTGAATCGTAACTGATCATAACTCGTTATAGACCTACATCACCTCAACAGATAGGCTATGTATCACATATCTGATGGTAAACCAAAATTATAATATCGCTGGAAGCCTTAATTGTATAATGTATTTTTCGTCTTGTAAAGTCTGTTATGCTGATATATTTACTTTGATGTTTGATAATAATAATAATAATAATAATAAGAGAACGACGACGACGACGACAATAACAGTACAGAAGAAGCCATCACTCACAAGATCGCCATGTGCCTCGTTACCTTGATTTTTGACCTTTTGACCCCAAAATAAATGAGTTTCCAGGACTTATCGTGTAACCTGTCCATCATGACTGTGTCAAGTTTGGTGATAGCTACATCGGTTGTTGACATATCGTGTGGAAAAAAACAGACAAACAAACAAACAAACAAACACACACACACACACACACACACAAATGCCGCTGAAAAATCCTACCGACGTGACTGTCGTCGGCGTATATAAAGTCTTTTGTTTATGGTTTAACTTTTTTGCAGTTTTTCCTACTTTTTCGCACGTCAACGTTTCGGCGTTGACGTTGACGACTTGACGTTGATGTGCTCATTGCGCGACGTCAATGCTAACCTATGCCATGAAAGCCTGTAGTATGCGCCGCATATGCTGAAAGTTTCGTTAAGCTCTTGTCGACCTATGCGACGTGCCCACAAAATGCATCCCTGTAAAAGACGATATAGTCGTTGAAAACTGAGCCAAGAATTAAAGTGGAAAATAATAAGTTTTCTTCCAGATTGCACACATACAAAAATGGCCGGTCGTAAAAGAGAAAGATATAAAATAGAGCGAAGAATTTCAGTACCCTTTATGCTGGAATTGGAATATGAAAGCAAAATCATTAAAAAATTATTAGTGATTAAAGAAATATGTTTTTGGCTGCAAACTTTGACGTTTTTTTACAGTAACCCCGACATGACTATTTGCAACTTTTTTGATGTCTGTGTGTTCATTCTGTGGAGGACAGCACAATGATACTAATATTTGATCCATTCTGTCTTTCTTTATTTCTCAATGGGTCGCCAAAGTCCAGCCCTAATCGCTATACATAAGACTAGTGCTGGTAGCATCTCTTTTTTAATTCTTGGCTACGATGCTACCGCATCGTCTTATGTCCTCTTGGCCGACGTGAAGCGTCATGTGTTGACGGCAGCGTGTTAGTGTCGAAAGTCCATCGACTTATCGTCGTTGTTCGACGCACGGCGCACGGTCTTCGCTGCACTCGTGAATTATGAGATTGACTTGGTACGTTCAGCAGTGAACAGTGCGCCTAGCTGTGTGGTCTGGACTACTGCTGTCGCATATACACACCCATGCTGAAATCTGACCCTGCAGGTAACGGCAGATTTGGTCTATACGCTAAACGTACCGATCATTGGTGTCGCCAGCTATGGGGCACTGGGGCACGTGCGCCCTCGACCTACAACATTTTATTTTTTGTCAGCTTACTTTGACCTATACAAAGTTTGACAGTGACAATATGTTGACAGTAGCTTCTTATAAACACTCAGTAACTATTGTATTGTGCTATTTGGTCTTATGACCACAAAACTAATAAACACTTACTTTGTGCCCCTCCTGGCACCAAATCCTGGCGACGCCACTGGCACCGACTGGATGCATCGGCCTGGTAGTTTACTATGACTGCATCCTCAATCCAGCTACCAAGCGTACAGTAATGTTGACACCCGGACAGTGGAGTTATGCGTTCAGTGGTCCTGCACTGCGGTATGGAGGAGTTTGTCAGCAGCCCTGCGAGACAACAAACTGTCACTGAACAAACAAGGTGTCGCCCTAACGGGACGTAACCGTACAGGCCCGCCGTGCAGTGTCGGCCGCTCGACCGCCTACGCGCCTAACATGGCGGCGGCCGACCGCCCACTTGCCCGGCGGCCGGCCCGCCTGCCCGCCGGCAGCGTTACAGCCGACGACGACAGACAACAGACACCATGTGTGAGCAAAACAATACTGGTCCATTAGGCGGGCCAGTAATAAAGTGAAAACACATGTTCGAACAAAGACTAATATCATTCTGCGCCGTTCTAGCGTTTCTTTGATTTCAGTGCCGCGATGCAATTATACCGAGACTTACCTACTACCTACGTACTGCAGAGCAGATGAGGGTGTAGAAATAGAGGTTGAACGTGGCCATACGAAGCCACATTTCGGTCACCAACTCCGTATCATTACAGTTGCCAAGTGTCTAGACGTGGTCGTACACTGGGCGCCGCATAATTCATGCACTGAATAACTCCCGACACTTTTTTAACTAGAAAAACTGCCATTGATCGAGGATTAAGGTCAGACCGACCGCGTTGACGTTTGACCTTGACATGTGACCTTGACCGTCAATCCCAGGCGAGCTATGGTCATGATCCACGCACACACCTAATACTCAAGTTCAAAGGTCAGTCGGTTCAAAAGATAGAGTGAAAACTAACGGACGGACGGACAGACGAACGCTGCCGATTTCGTTAGCTTCCCAGCTAACACGGTCGGTAAATATTGTAGTTCTGCTCATCATCAGTATCATCACTTTCTTTAATGAACAGTTGACAATCGCAACCCATTACAAGAGATAAAAATCAAATACAAATCTAACAATATATAGACCTAGTAATAAACAACTGAGTAGGTAAATAGAAAATTAAAATACACATGATGATCAATATAAGTCCTTGTAAATATTTCTGATAATAAAGTCACGATCATTAAGTTCACATGTTTTAATTATAAGTGTTTTATTGTGACGCCGCGGTCGGAGAGAGCAACTAAAACTAGATCGATCAGGCAAGTACTGCTGGAGTATATGGAGGCTGTTAGTGTTAATCCTGGCTAATAACTGATCATCACAGTCACTAAAGATATCTTCAATAAATGGTGCGGACTTGTCTCTGTATCCCAGCTTGACACATCTGCCAGTAGCGTTCCAAGCGTTAAGGTGACCGACTGACCGCTGATTGGGGCTGATATCTGATATCTTCTGCTGATATGGAGGGTGGTGAACCTCGGCTGAGACGACTTTAGCGAATAGCAGTGCCTAGTATCAAGAATCACACACGCACAGACACGCAGACGGACAGGCGGAGATACAGATTGACAGACGAGGTGGTCGTGGCACAGTGATTGACCAATCAAATTGTCTCGTGTCACTCCCACGCTGGCAGGTGCGACACGCCTGTCCCAGAGCTGACTGACACGCCGGCCGGCGCTAATCCCCCTGTCCCGTTATAGCCTCAGCCGTGTCACTGACGTGGCCTGACCGTGTTAGCTGATCGTTTCTAGGCACTGAGCGGTTCGACCGTGCGACCGCGGCCCTGGCCAATCAGTTCGTAATTTGAGAGTCGCGTTTAAGTGACATAACCCAAGCACGCTATTTCCTCACATCATTCTTCACGTCACTTCGCCGTGGCGCTATAAAACGCGCCGATATCGCACGCCCGGCACTAACGGCTGAACTTGAACAGTGATTGAATGGAAGTCATAATCGTTCGTTTTCTCTGCGGCACGTTGATGACTAGTAATAAGCAGAAGGTACAGTTTTAGGTTGGTTTGTTTGTCGTCACTTGTCGTGGACATTTTAATATGCTGTGTTCGTTTTTTATGTGATGTATGGGATATTTTTATTTCTATTTTTTACTCATTGTGATTGTATGTTCTTTAATGTGCTGCAATCGTTGAGTAATAAAACAATAATAATACACAACAATATCGGCTCAATACTGGGCTGATATGCAAACACGACGGAGCACATGCTTGCTGAGGCAACAGATTTTGTACACATTGTATGCCCTTAGACTCACGGTATAGCTCAGTGTGGTCTATTGCCTGGGGTTCCTATAGAGACCCGTATTAAGACTGTTCTTTGGCATTTCAGCTACTACTGGGCTTACTAAAAAAGGTAAAGGCTTCCCATACTCGTTACGAGCGGTGGGCCCGGAGCTGATCCCGGTGTACAGGCAGTCAGTCCGCAGGTGACTATAAGTCATCCACCCGGCGGTAGGCTGCCATTACTTTCCGCCAGGCCTGCGGTTACCTTCCCAGCCGCAGAGCATCACCACCCCTAGGCCGGTACCAAGTTATACTGCTTGGTGACAGAGGCACATAGGTGTGAACAACTTGCCCGAGTTTGTTACGCATCTTTGCCCGAGTAGGATTTGAACTCACGATCTGTTGGTCGCAAGCCCTGCCAACGCTCTACCCGTTGCGCCGGACTGGGCTTACTATACCTGGCGGATATCGAGGATGAAGGCATATAAAAGAAAAGATTGAAAGTTTGCGGAGAATGAATGACATATATATTCATAAAATGGACCACGATTTTGTTACCGAATGTCATCTTTTCCAGTATATTCGCCATAAAGTTTAGTTTAATTTTAAAACGTGCAGTTTTCACAAATTTTCCGTCTTCATGGGCACACGCACCTCGTTTGATATCC
>Ga0209780_1004597_pt1 | contig 10672 bp, 6 predicted proteins | sample WorMetexBAHAMAS2_FD_187384 | JGI IMG/M metagenome (GOLD analysis project Ga0209780, IMG submission 187384) | Marine gutless worms symbiont microbial communities from Max Planck institute for Marine Microbiology, Germany - Inanidrilus exumae... | ecosystem: Host-associated > Annelida > Digestive... | reverse complement strand
TACATACAATTTACAAATATTCTATTTTGTGTTATGAGCTTGCCGCATTTATTAAGATTTAGTTTTGCAATAGAAGGTATGAGTTTTCGGACTTTTTCTATTTGATTGTTTATTTTTTGTTTGTACGGGTGTATGGTGTAAAAGATTTTAATATTGTGCATTTTAGTTAAGTCAGCTGAGTTTAATTATTGTATTTATTAATTTATATACCATTATCTATTATCAGGGTAAATAAAGATGATTAATATTGTGACCACGCGACATTTTCACGGTCATTTGTGAAATTTTCAAGTCCAGTCAATAGTCTATTGATCTCTACAGCTGGGTACTCGGTCCGATGTCTTTTAACGTTCCGTCGCTAAATACCCGTCGAATGCCTTAAGACTCAAGCTGTAATCACACTTACTACTACGACGTTCGACGAGGATCGTCTAAGGAACGCACGACGTTAAGACGAAAATTAACATGCAGATCCGGTTGTAGTTTCATATCTCGGTCGTAGCGTTTTACATGTACGTTGAACTAGAAACGTTCTCACTCGAGTTCGCACCGACCACGTTGCGGCTGGCGTTACTTATTTACAGTTTACAATTCTCAAGTCTGCTTTTCCTCTACGTTGCCGGCCGGTCTGGTTTTCCTAGATTCTCTCTTTCGCTTTCAGCCGAAAAATGAAAACTTTACTCCTGTGAACTCGAACTTTGACATACGACCTTGACTTAGGAGCATGGCCTACATTGAATCAAGATAAACCAAGCTTCCAAATGTCTAGGTCAAGGGTCATTTGAGTCGACAGTTATTATGTGAACACTCACAGACACACACACGGTAGACTAGACCCCTCAGCCGCCGCCAATCGCCGTATCCGCCGAATTTTTGTCCGTTTTTGTAGGCCTACTGCAGTACGTGGACATAAAGTGGTCGTTAAATATACCGAATGTGACCACGACTTAAAGTCCGCGGCGTTTAGCAAATTCGGCATTGTAGACCTACCTACTTGAGATCTACGGTCGCGTGACCGCATGCAGTGCTCGCCAAACTTCAATATTCCCCATGGGCACGGTTTCGACTGGCGATTGTGAGAAGTTGTGGCTGCTGCGTTATAGCCAGGTATAGCACGCCATGGTTATTTTTAGCTCAGAACTCATTCCAGCACTCACGTTGAATCAAACTATGTATAGATTTCAGTCTGTAATTCCAGAACTGTAGACAGCACTGAAGTTGCAGACGTTCCGAACCGTACGATAGCGGTAATTGGTATATAGTAACTATGTAATTCTTTAGTCACCGTCTGGTGGTGGCATCAGAAAACAGTGTTGAAAGTAATTGGCAAACAGCCACATCGCCGACTGTCACCCCTTGCGACTTTGAATGGATTCGTCCTATCTTGACCGCCATCTGATACATGGTTCCTTGGACACATTTGAGTCAGCCCCCAAACAGCTTCTCGATCGGTTCAGCGGTTTTTATATAGTACATCAGTGTGTCCAAGTTCCAACACACAGACACACACACCACGCAAACTGAAAATATGAAATAAAGTTTTAAAATGAAATCTTTAGTTCGTTTCACAATGACTGTCGGTGTTGACACGTGGCTAACCGCCAGGAGTCGAAAATAAACGTAGTTACATACCGACTATATAGCATTTCGTCTAAGTTGGCGAATAAGGATGACAGGAAGATGCCATAACGTTTCATACCACGAGAGCTTTCGGTCGGAACATCTGCCCTGTTGGTAGCTCGTAAGGCACCTGGAAGTTCAACACTAACGATGACTTAAGCTAACACTTAACAGTCTGCTGATTAGAAGCATGTTCACCTGCCGTATATGCGCTGTATGGGGTCCTCACAGTACATTGAGCTATAAACCCATACAGCCAGATCCAGTGAGGATTTTTGAACGATTTCATGAGCATAAACTTCTCTCGTCAAACGGATTTGTCTCTAAAACGTTCGTGGCGATCCTGCAGAATAGCGGTTTTATACCTCATGCATGGAATTTTCATGCTACATACGCAAAAACATACGAAAACAAGGTGTTGCCCTAACGGGACGTAACACTACTGGCCCGCCGAGAGCTGCCTCCGTGTGAGTAACATTGCATATGCGCCGTGTTACAGACGACGACAGGCGACAACAAACGCCAGCGACCATTGCTGGTCTGGCCCCGTACACTATGTGTAGGCGGGCCAGTAACAACATGGAGACTCCATGGATTTCCATGGGGTATAAAACCGAAACCGCTATGCTGCAGGATCGCCACGTCCGCACAACAATACTCCCACTGTTATTCGTCGACATAAACCACACCCATTCCCAAACTTATCAGTGATCCATTTCTGGCATATTTCCTATATTCTAAGCTAACGTTGTTTTTGCATTGATATATGCGACTATGCAACCTGCAAGTAGGATTATTTCTGTTAAAACTAATGAATAATTTTGAGTGAGTTAGAAAAATGCGAAGAGAAGACTGGCATTATGACCACTATTAAAGTAAATCTCTTTTAATTTTACACATTTTAGACACCAAAAATGCAAAAATGGCAAAATTCATACTTAACTTTTTATTAATAACAGTGTCGTAGGAAAATAAAAAGCGCGGCTCAATAATTTTATTAACTTACTATATTGTAGCTATTTAGGATTGTAAAGTTGTAATTTTAATAGTAGTACTGTATAGTTATTAATAGGGTATAATGAGAAAGCTACATCATGCAACGTATTATGGGCCAAACGCGTAAGTAAATTTTAGCCAAGCTTTGAGATTCTTCTTGTTTCCGAATAGTGATTATTTCAGCGTGATCACGACTCTCTGTTTTGATGTGTCGCTTAGCTGGACATACGTCATTGTCCCCTTTTCATATTCTTCTTATTGTAATTCACCAATAAAGGTAGCAGTATAAAAAATTTAACTACTTAACTAAACTTAACTAAATATCGGCTAACAATGTTGCCAGTTCTTTCTTCGCATGATCAGTAAATATCTTACACAATTTATTATTAGCAACACAAAACTTTTTACTTTGTTTTGCGAATATCAATAAAGTTCTCCGCGGGTAGACAATTATTGTTTTATTGATTTCTAACATGCATTTATGAGTGCAGTGTGGATACCTTTATTGTCTAGATCATGTCATTTTTTTCTATTCTGATTTTGCACTTTTTGGGTATTTTGCACACTGTTTCATCAGGTTAACACGAAAACTACTATATGAAATTACTCTAATACAACCAACAATAACATACAGTTTATCGAGTCATCCCTGTTTCTGCAACTGTAGCATAGAATATTTAACATTATAACGATAAAAGGAACTTGATTACATACTATTATTTATGATTATCTAAAAATACCAATAAAACCACTGTGAGTGAAAGTAAGTAAGAGTGAAAAGATGGGTGTGCAGTTTTTGGCCCACCCTGTTTCAACTGCGGCAGAGAATCATAACAGACTAGAAAGTTGTCACTTGAGGTCGCACCGACCACATAAGCAACATTGTTTCTTTCTGTTACTGTAAACTTTGACCTACTATTTTGGCTTTCGAATGTGACCCAGATAGTGTTGACACGAATCAGCATGCCCAATATCTGGGTCAAAGGTCATTCAGTTCAAAAGGTATTGTGCGAACACACAGACACACAAACACACACCGGACTGATTACTCCACGTGGGCCACTAAAGTGGTAGATACACATTAAATTAAAAGAATGAAAAATAAATATAAATTTCGGAAAAAAGTTTAACGAAACAATGCATAATGTCGCATATATGTATTTGTTTCAGTACCATGAAAAAACGTGTAAGCCTAAATTATTAGTTAAGTCAAAAATCAAAATCAAATTAAATTAATATTAAAATTATACATTAGCCATGTTTTGTCGAATAGTTGTGTTCCTTCCACCTATTGCTGCATTGCGATTGAAGAAAAGCCGATTGGCGGAGAAGATTCGAGTGTCAGTCGGTAAAGACAGACCTATTAATCAACGACAATTGACAAATTGCCGCGCAAATACTCGTACTGCGCCGAGCGAGAGTACTTCCGAACGACAGATCGACGGCTCTCGACTTGTTGCAATTCGTTCGGGTTCGACGGTCTACAGGAAATGCGGGCTCAAAAGTCGACGTCAACGACCACACGAGCAGATGGACCCCACACGACAGAACATACATCAAAAGCCGGACACCGGCCGTGCCATCTGTCCACCACTCTGTCTGTCCGTCCGCATGTCCGTCCGTCTATCGGCCCTGTTCTCTATGCGTGCCAGCACACGATCGACTTGAATTCTTCTGCAGCTAATTGGGACAAAACGCCGACGACAGACGTTGTTGCCCCGACGCAAGCTTTTCGCCTTTATACCTTTGCTCTCATTGCACGACGTTTGCAAACGTAATCGAGGCAGAAACTAACACACGCTTGAATAACAGTGTTATAAAATCCCGAGATCGGCACGGAAGCAGAAGGCAGTACGCTTGGAGCCTCCGTAAGCAGCTTACCACACGTGTCAGCGGCTGATTGTCTAACGCCTAATTGGCGGATGCGTGTGTCATCGTCGAGTACAGAGAGAGATCGGGAAACGGACAGTTATCCCTGGACAATTACTCCCTCTCCTGCCTTGGTCGGTCGGGGTTAGAGTTAGGAGTGGGGTTAGTAGGGTTAGGGTTAATGGGGTTAGTATTAGGGCAAGGGTTAGAGTTAGGGTTTGGTTTATGGCGGAATGTCCGGAAGGAGAAATGTCAAGTGGAAATGTCCAATACTCGAGAGATCGGTTGAAACGCTGACCACGACAAGTACACAAATCTGGCTGCTGTCTACGTAGGTGGCGAAAAGCTCGGGATTGTTAATAAGTCCGACCGCAACGGGACGCAGAAAACGACGAACTGAAAAAAGACGTGAAACAGCGACATTTTCCAGCCCGGGGATTCGGTCCGTCATTTTGCTGTCCGTTATTTTCCAGCCATTAATTTTTTGGTAATTCGCTTTACATCTTTTGATTTCTTACGTGCTCCGTAACATTTCTGCCGAAAATTATCAAAATCTGTTCACGTAAGCAAAAATTACACGTATTTCAAGCCAATGTGAGATGTTTTAAGAACAGTGTAGTCTCCTCTTGCTTCCGATCAGACAAGTCAAAACGGCTATAGATTAATTTTTGGACCCTTTTACAAACTGTTTACACTGTAGATCCTATTCACTGGTGAAAAAGTCTATTTTATAAACAATTGTTGTAAGCTTATACATGTATATACACGCGTACGTATGCATAATTGAATGATTTAACCTGCTACGCGGTTAACACTTCACTGCCGCGCTTGCATTATAATTTGTGGCTCGTTAGCAGGGCGGTTAACGTTCGAGCAGCCTAGAAATCCAGACAATACCCTGGAGGCAGGAAGTGACCGAATAGACAATATCTGGTCGATGAATTCCGTCTGACACCTCCATAGATTAATGATGTGATTGTGACTCTATAGAGCAGTACTTGACGCCATGCGACAATAGGTCGCGTATAATGTCGCATACGTGCATATAGGTCTGACAATTGACTTCGTCTTCGAGGATGTTGTGTCTAGACCGAAAGAACATTTAGACGTGCACCGTCTAGACAACTGAGCAGACCGTTTAGAAACGATTGTGGCTAAAGATAAAAGCATATGACGAAGGACATTATATACTCAGCACGTTGCGAGAACGTTATCAGCTTAGACTGACCGCAAGCAAACTAGTAGAAGCCGGCACTAAAAAGAGTGTAAAGACCCACACCGGCACTGTTATTGTGCCCGTGACCTTGACCTTCGACCTTTGACCTTTGACCTTTGACCCCAATAAATGAACAGACAGACAAACGCCACTGAAAACCGTACCCCCGTGACTACTTTCGGCGTGGGTAATGATGGAGTTTATTCGCCACAGAGGCAGTACGTCGCACTATTACAATACGACGCGACATATCAGAAAGTTATAAAAAAAGTTAAGAAAAAATAACAGCATAACGTACTCGCAAACAACAGTATGAGGCCCAATATTCTTCCAGTAAACTTATATATCATACTTCATCCACCAGTAATGGTAGCAAGAGCAGTAAAATAAACAGACAGGCAGACAGATAGTCAGAAACAAAAATATTGTATGATTATCGAATTATATTGTTTATGCATCGTTATGTACGTTACAGAAATATATTACCTGCAATATTATTTTGAACAAAATGAATCTGATCATCAACAAAACACAAGACAAAACATGACTTTCATTCTTATGCTGTTTATTCTGAGGTAGAAAAAAGTCGATCAAACATAAGGGCAAACAACGCCATGCGACAGTCCAGGAATTGTAGTTTTCTGCCGCCAAAAACTCGGCAAAATTCTAACGGGGTCACCCTTAGAGGGCGCCAGGTGGGGTAGGTTCAAATATGCGATTTTCCACCAATATCTCGCTATATCTCAAAAACGGTGCAAGATAGGGATACAGTTACTATGGAACGCTAATAGGAAGTCGTATATCCTCTATCGATTGGTGCTATTTCCGGTGACCCTGAGTGACCCTAATTACCCCCAAACCACGCCATTTTCAACACGTTGTTTAGCTTTTCATATCTTCGTAGTGAATGAAGTTAGAGACTTCAAATTTGGTAAGTAGGTTGACGATAGCAAGTGCTAGCCAACGGATGGCAAACCATCCTGAAAGGGGCGTGGTTAGGTCACGTGAACCTTTAAAATTTTAGTGGGCACCAACCATGCCTCTGGAATGCTGATCGTCTCAGGCGCTGTCAACTTAGTTGGCCGGTGAGTGTCATAAACTTTTGATGGTCGTCGGACAACTGTTGATCACACCCACCGTCGAGATCTGTATTCAGCAGTGAGGCAGAGCAAAAGAAATAGTTTGATTACCATATGATGCGATATGAAATATTTAGCATGCGCGAGCTGAGCCTATGCGTCGCGCGGGTCTGTCAGCGGCGGCGAGGACTATTGTCTGACTTGACCTAGACACTGTCGAGATGAATCAGTGTGCCACGCGCAGACACATACACCGGGCTGACTGCTCTACCCGGACCATTAAAATTCCTCCGTAGATCCACCGACGACTCGATGAAGTTTTTATGTCATTTTACGCCGTAATCACCAACGTGTTTGTCAATCAGATTCGCCATTCGCTCGCAAATACTCAACAGACCATGCAGCCGCTTAGGACTCTCGACTTACTCGCAAAAGATAACGCTGCTGATAAGATCTTATCGGCAGGCCAATGACGACACGCGGCTGCGCGTGCAAGGCTTTGATGAAACCCACTGCCAAGTAGTCGTTTATATACATGACACGATTACGACTGCATAATAATATGCTATTAAACTATGACGGGCGATTTCGTCTACCTTCCGTCCGCATTGTTAGCGAGCCACCGTGCTTCTGAGTTCTATAGTCCGATGTTTTATACACACAACGTCACTTTCGCAGTAGCTGGTGTCAACTGCTCATTTATGCAAACGCAGAAATCTGTTTTCCAGTTGCGATAATTGCGGACGAAATCTAACAATATTGAGTGACATGGCTATGAATCTGTGTAACATTACTGCAACTACTGATAGATAAACAGTTTTTATCTGACTAACAAATTCCAACATGCTACATTATCGAGCTGTTATCCTATTACTGCAACGTACTATGCGCCTATACTATCATTAGTACAAGTACCTTTGTTCTTTGTATGCAGTCATATACAGGGTACGACACGATACGATATTATATAATTATTTACATGCGCCCAAAAAGCTGGCACATAGCCAGCTTATTCCACTGACTATTGCACTGAATAGAAAAAAAATAATGAATAGAACTACAAGGGCCAGAATAAGGACAAGAACCCAGCCTTCAATGACGAGGATGGGGATAAGGACTAATCTACAACATACAAGAACTTAGATCATATCATATCTTCGTTTATTATAGAAGTTGTCAAACGCAACTTTTATATAATATAATGGTACATTGCTATAGGCCTATAAACATAAATTTAACAGTGTCATTCATTGAAAGCAAGTTATCTGTGCGTGTGTTGTAACGTTACGTCACGTTACGTTAGAGTGTATAACTTTTAAAGAAAACCGAATCAACAATGGCAAAAGTGGTAGCTAACAGTCCACAGATTTGTGTCTGTATAGCAGTCAGGTAAATCAAGGAAGTGGCATGTCTATAAAGAAATCAACAGCACAGTGCAGGAATAAACCAGCAAAATAAGTAACTAAATATACATATACATATAAACATATGTGGTACATAAACGAACACACTTGGCACTTTTTTAATAAAACAACAATATTAAGGACTTTGCAAGGATTGGACCCATCACAAGGACAAGGATTGACATCACTATCGTTTAGGCTCATTTACTATTGCGCAACACATGCGATTTCATACCTCCCACCAATCCCAAATTTCCTGTCCCGTCGATACCCACGGAGTCCGTGGCACCGGAGTGACGGACCAGCCCACAAGGTGAGCGATGACGGACGTACAGAGGTGTGTCCAAGTGGGCGGTGTTCGGTCCACCACGCGCCAGATGTCCTGTGGTGGTCTGCACCGTTACGGTGCCTTGCGCTGATCCCTGAAGACCGACAACTTGGTACCTACCGAGCGAATAAACAGTGCCAATGGCGTTGGACCGAAACGAAAGCCATTTTCGTTCTGTAGCATATAGTCATTTTTCGTTATCACGGGTTTAGGTTATGGTTGGAATCTGTTCGGATGAGCTGTGATTGGTGTAGCATGTGGACCTCGTGTCTGGATTGCTGTAACGTCTTTATTCGTAGCAATGTGAACCCTCGCCCGGCAAACGGGGAAGAGACGAAATTATTACCACGAGTTATTTTGTGCCGTTTAGCTGCCATTAGAAATTTCTGAAAGCGTCTTCCTACAAACTACAGACCAGTAGCCAGCTAAAAATCTGTAGGGGCGTCGCCCACCCCTGCTCATCCTTTTCTCATACCCTCCTTTCCCTTCTCCTCCCCTTTTTCCTCACCTACCTTCCCTTCCCTCCTTTCCTGTTCCTTTCCTTGCTCTTAGAAGCATGGCCCCTAAATCCAGCTACGGAGCCTGGGGAGCGCTATAAGCTCTCCCAGCGGGACGAAATTGAATTTGGTGTATTTTGGCTTAATATCTTACATCTGGTGGCTACAAATTTAATGTTTTACCCGAGAATCAAATTACCAAATTTGGCAGTTTGAAGGTAAAATTTGGCATCTCATGACAGTATTCACTAACTGACAAAATGTGGACCTTAAAAAGCGGACCTGGCCGGATGTGGGGGTCGTCCAAATGACACAGTGTCATATTTTTCAACTTTTTTTCTGTGAAATAATAACTGTTCTGTGTATCCTTTCTTGATTTTGTTACAGAACTACAGTTAGGCCTAACTATTGTCTTAATATATAAATCTCGCTCCAAGGCATTCTTGCTTAATCTGTGGTTTTTAATGAGCCTAAGTAGGCTGTTGGTTCAACTTTTCCGCTAGCGCCCCTGAGGTATTAAAATATGAACTCATTACTGTTAGTAGTAGCACTGTATAAAAATTCTTGTCTGTTTTGAATATTTTGTTGTTTTCGTACCTAGGGAGGTGTACATATACAATCTAGAGAAAAATTGATCTACGTTGATCACTTTACGAATTAAAGGGAAGATCACCGAATACGATGTCGTATACATGATGGTGTAAGGCTTAACGATTTATATATTCATCTTTATTCACCGTATTGATAATAATCGCAATAACATATGGAATTAACAGCACAGAAAATGACACAAAAATTAACTAAGTACGAACAATGTTACAATACATGCTCTCATTGCTCTGTGTTGTAATTCTACATATTTTATAGATAGGGTGAAGTGATGTCACAGTAATCTATAATCACGATACGATCTCCATATTTAGTGCATGATGTCGTACTTTGAATTAACTGGTGAAAATGTAACGCGTTATTTAAATAAAATTGAATTTGTAGGTTCAAGAAAAGCTTAGTGATGGAGCCAAATGGGCGATCTGACTGTAAATGCTGCTAAATGCTTACATTTCCTTGCCCTACATCATGGCGGCCAGAACAGCTGGCATAAATAGGAATGAAGAAATTACGTCACTGTTAACCTACGTATATTGTATCTGTTACATCTTCTCCGATTTTCAGCGTCGTCTAGTACCAATATGTTTCGGTGTCAGTCGGCAACTGGGTGCCATAGCGTCCCGCAGCGACTGCGGTTGGCGACAGTCTATTGCCGGAGGTACGACCCCACATGTTGCGCGCCTCGCGGTTCGCCATTCAGTTAACAGCTGGTTAGTTCTTGCAGTGACGACATTCGCTCGCCGTTCTCTCGAGCAATTCCGACGTTGTCGAACTTTCCTGTGCCGACGCGTTAACCTTCGCTTAGCCTCGGCGACCTGTACGGTTTTGCGTCACCGTATATATTTACGCTCGTCGTTAACTGCCCACCGTATCGATTCCCACGTCATGTAGGCTGGACTATTCTCTAGTTCGGAGAAGAAGTTTTCGACGCGGGACGAAGTTGAACTACCGTCGTCTATTGAGCGGACACAGCCAGCTTGAAATACGCCGCAAGAGAGAAGTGAAGGCGATGGAAAAAGTCAGGGAAAGCAACAATCGACTACCGTCAGTTGTAC
>Ga0209780_1004596_pt1 | contig 10672 bp, 12 predicted proteins | sample WorMetexBAHAMAS2_FD_187384 | JGI IMG/M metagenome (GOLD analysis project Ga0209780, IMG submission 187384) | Marine gutless worms symbiont microbial communities from Max Planck institute for Marine Microbiology, Germany - Inanidrilus exumae... | ecosystem: Host-associated > Annelida > Digestive... | reverse complement strand
AAAAATTATTATAACTAAAATTTTCACACTGTAAATACAAATTCATTACCTCTAAACTTAATAAACACATTGATACACAGTTTGCATTCTTTGCATTACTCCAGGTTTAGTCTCGTCCTCAAATGAGAACATTTGATCCAACTGGATTAGTTTCTTCACAGGCTCGATGCCGTTCTTTCACCAGACCAGTGGCATCAAAGCATTGACAAAAACTCAAACACTGGAAAAATCATTACAGTGGACCTAACCTTTAATTGGCTGATCAACTGATCCATGATGAATGGATGCCATGCTAGCAATGCCAGTATCAGTAATTATACATACAAACATGACAAAACCCCAACACATTTCTACTTCAACAAAAGACAATGTTCAACGCTACTGCTAATATGCTAAACTATGATCAAACACGAGAAAGGTATTTCTTGCTGGGTTCTGCTTCATCCAATTCATGGTAATCACTTCACACAAAACTCACGTTAACTGACAGTCAATTCTCAGCAGCGATAAACAGAGGACAATGGTATTACCGCTGAAGGACGGCCGATGGATTTGGACGTCTCATGCGCTCACGTTGAACGTGAAGAGTCTGCGTGTTTGGATTGTAGCGATACGTGTCACGCTCTCGGCCGCTGCGGTGCAGTATCGTGCCAATGACCGGATTTGTAACAGTCCGTGGTTCATCGTGTCGAACCAGGAGAGGATGAGAGGCAGGCACACTGCTAGGTGCTGGTGGCGTGAAGCCTACAAATACAAACGTCTCATGATAAATCCTCTGACAACGAGTGCCGTGACCAGCTTTATTTACTGAAATATCTGTTTCAATGGCGCTTTTCAGGTAAAAAGTAACTGAGGTAATAGTAACAGTGGTATTAATATTGTGCTCCCTACTAGTAGACTGACGGCGCATACTAAAACAAGTCAGCCTGTTTCTGTGGTGTCCTGTACACAGAGTCAAGCTCGTATGTCTTCAGTTGATGAAATGGGACTGTTGACTGTTACAGCTTCAGGTCTGTTGGCAGCCTGTTCCTTGTTCGATGTGCGGAAACGCAAAAGCACTGTCATAGATCTGTCGATGTGTCTGCAGTATAACGAGGCTGATGCACAATGAGGCATGCAGTGCAGATCACAATCTTGTGTCCTTATTTTTTCATCCTCCAAAGAAACAGGACTTTGGGGAGAAGTGGCATAGGTTTATTTATGGGCCGGACGTCCTTCCATGACCAATTTATCAGCATCAAAGCACTAAGGAGAACTCGGCTTTCATAACAACTGTGTTGCATGTAGCACACTGCCAGGACACATTCAGGATTATAGCAACTGAATTGGCATTATGAATCATAGTGACAACTTAACACTATTGCTGGTGCAAACTGACAAAATATTCAATACTTTGAAATATAAAAGAGTAAAGCAAACAGCACTACTGTCTAGCTCATTATCAGCACCATACAAGAATATCAAGTGTGTATCACTGCTTCAATATCCAGCATCCACGGCTCACTGATGACGACAAAGGTCTCACAAATGGCGTGCATGTACCAGTTTGATTTCATATGTCAACTCCTCAAGTTTCAGCTGTTTTATGCAAACACACTGTGTCCGCCAGCAATGACTATACTGCATTATGCTGTGCTGTTGAAAGTGACAACTCACCAGATGTCTCATTGCCGTCGTCATGTGCCGAGTATGGCAACTGATATGCACGAACGTGCGAGTGATTGCCAAACAATGCAGCACCTGCTTTACATCGGCAACAAACAGGACTGATACAAGTGTCATCAGAAACACACAGCATTAATATACTGCAGACGACTGAATGTCGTCTGTAATAAATGTAATCAATGCTAGTTAGTTAGTTAATTTTATGGTATTTCTAAAGTGCAATAAGCAAATAGTCACGATGCACCGCGGTCAACTAACTTCCGATTAAAAATGTTTTCAGAAGTCGCTCAAACTGTTCATAGCTGATGTCCTGACACAAGTAGGATGGCAGACTTCTCCATAAGTGCGGGCCAGCAGCACCAAAGGGTTTGTGGGAGAACACATCATGGCGAATATGATTAAATAAAAAAAACAGGACATGGGAGACACAACATCGCAGACCACAGCCTATGACATCGCTGTGCTACAGGGTGCATCACATGGCAGAAAGCAATGTATTCATAATTAATAAATAAATAATAAATTCATAATGTCAACTTTTAAATTATAAAAAATTAATGTTCTGGAAGACTTCTAATGACTACCCTGGCATTTACTACAACACAGGCTGCAAACTGCCAGTGTCTGTTATAGACGACATTTTCTGAAGATATGGCCAGTACTGGAAGTTTTACAGTACCAATGTTATGACACCTGGAGCTAATGCAGAGACAGAAATCTATACACTGAATTAAATCATCAGTGATACCTGGTGGCAACATTTCTTCCCAGCGTGCGAATAAGAGCTCGTCATCTTCAAGGCCGTAACTATCGTTGTTAGTAGTAACAAATTCATCATCATCTGCATCCATGTCAGACCCCTAACAACATCAAATGCAGCAAGTGCAACATAACATCAAACAACTATTTATATAGCATGTAACTGTGAAAGCCTCCACAACGTGCTGACAACATCAGTAGTCTAACAAAAAAACTAGCAAAGTGCTCACTTGAGTTCACAACTACCACTTTGGCATGTTGTTCCTCCTGTGACCTTGAAAAATGACCCCTGAACTTCAAGGTGAAACAGGATGCCAAAAATCTAGGTAACAGGTCATCTACTTCATAAGTTATTGTCCAAACCCAAAGACACACACACACGATTAACCACTCTACCTGGACTGCAAAAGTGGACGGTAAAAAGTATATTAACAAATGGCTAAAACTTGGGAGTAATGTGAGGCGGCTTACACAAATATTAAGTTTGGTCACTTTGTTCACCTAAACATATGCCCTTTGGTCCACTACTGATCAACAATGTCATGACTGTTAATCATCGAACCTCATCGTCTTCAATGTCGTCATCGTCATCGTCGTCATCATCGTCATCATCATCCTCGTCGTCATGCTCCGCAACGTCATCATCGTGATCATGAATTTCACCATCAGAGTGGTCAGCATCTCGACCTGGCAGCATAGCAATATCGTCCGCTTCACTCGTACAAGCAGCACAGTGTATATATAAACGGGGTGGTGGGTGAGTAGTTTCTTAGTGACACTTTAACTCTATAATGCTACTCAGTAGCATGCACGTTTAACTGGAATATATTCATAAAAACAAGTTAAAATAATACCAATAATTACTCCACCTCCAGTAGGATGTGAAGCATTGCGACCAGCATATCTGTATATTTGTCTGTTTGCCTGTCTGTCCACTCCGATACCTCAAAAACCACTTGTCCAAATTGCACAATTTCATGTACATGTTACGTGTGGCCGTAGCTCCTTCCAACAACAGTGCAATATATTATGTACTTCCAGTTCAATGGCAGATGTCACGTTTTTCACACAGTGGAGCGAATGTGCCTGAATCAAAGACGAATGCATATGTTTCACAGAGTTTGCCAGGCGGCGGCACCAGGGGAGCAAAGTTGCTGTCTACAGCTGCAGGCTTGTGAAGACATTAAGAAAGCTGTGAGCAAAACCAAGAATTTTAAGCTACACACTTCACATAATACAAATGTACAACAAAAGAAAATGAACTAACTCGACCAGAAATGTCATTTCCGTGTTCTTTGCAGACAACTATTTAGCACATATTAGCCAAAAAGTAGTCAACTGGTGAAAAGGACAGTACAAAATTAGAAGAAATGATACACTGTATTTAACACTTCCCCAATCACGGGCTCTAACGCACCGTAGAAGCACGACAGCAATTCAGACTGGGTGCATTTCAGTTCTCAGCAAAAATTGTCATAATAATTAAAATCATCCAGCATCAGTCGCTTAGAGGAAATGTCTTATCTAAAATCCCATTCAGTTGTCATGCAAAAAAAATCATACAATCATACAGCATTTACGAGGTGGAGATATGGTTATTTTTCAGATCAGATAAACCTGTGTTAGATGGTTGTCCATTTGCTTTTCAAATGTAGAAGAAAACTCGAGGTGGCAACTGGCAAATTGGATAACTCACAGTTACAACAGCTCCACCGGCATATTGTTCTATACTGGATTAACCCCTCCCCCCACAATCTGGCAACCAGGATTCCGTCTGCCATGACATCAGTGGTCACTGATAAACTGCTCCTGTGCTAACCAAAGCCATCATGCATCCCGCCACAATAAAGTGGAGCCTTGCAACAACAGACAAGTGTTTATATAGCAGATGACAAACAATGCTCCACTCTGTCAGCAGCTGCCATCTTGGATTTTCAAAATTTGAAATTTTTAACTTAAACTACCGCGTCGATCTCCGTCACTATGCAGCGGCCAAGAGTGTGACACGTATCGCTACAATCCAAACACGCAGACTATTCACGTTCAACGTGAGCGCATGAGACGTTCCAATCCATCGGCCGTACTTCAGCGGTAATACCATTGTCCTCTGTTTATCGCTGCTAAAAACTGACTGTCAATATGGGGGGGAAGGGTTAATCCCACAGACCAAGCTGGACGCCGGGGTACAGCAGAGTGGCTTCACTGTGCTGACAATGTTTCCAAGTGACTGGTGCTCGAGAAGTGGCATGAAAATTTCTCAACAGCATTCACCATGATTTCTGTCATCGTCGTCGTCATCGTCGTCGTCGTCGTCAGCATTGGCGTCATCGTTGTCATCGTCTGAAATGTCCTGTGTAATCATCTGTGAGTCGTGTCGGTTGTTGTCGGCCGCGACTTCGATGTCAATCTCTATTGTGTTGTTGTGCTGCGGTTCATCACGATGTTCTGTCAACAGCAACATTGCCAATGACAATGCACACAACATCAGCCGATTTGGCCTTCATACATCAAAAATACTTCCTACTCTGTTGCCTTGGACCAACCACTCGCAAAATGAGTTTGGGTTTCATGTCCCACTCAACATAACATACATCATTTTGCAGACATTCTTCCCAACCTAATTGATTGGCTGGAAAGAATGTCTCCAAGATGATTACTTAGGATAGTACTGAAGAAATGCAACAAAAGCAGATATGTATTCACAAACCTAAAGATACTATGACACAAAATAAACAACATTAAAAACTAAAGTTATTTGGCCTGTTCTTACAACCGCTGGACCATATGAGGCTAAGTTGCCTCTGACCAACTACTTAATTCATCCACAACTAGATGAAAAGTACCCTCAGAGAGTACAAATCCCCGCGAAAGCGTTTTTGTTGCCAACACTTGGCAGCACTTGCCACACCTACTGTTTTGCGGCCCACTAGTTCCGAATTTACCGACGGAGCTATTTTGTAAACAATCGCCAGTTTTTGTAAACAACCGCCGGTTTATGGAGTTTTTTGACTGTTACTTCCACATCCCTCTACTGATCGTAACGAAACACGAACCTGGTCTTCCCTTTCCCGCTAGAAACCTTCCCATAAAATTTGGAACAAATCCGTCCACAATCTTTGTAGTTATCGTGGTCACAGACAGACACAGACATACACACAAACCAACGCCGGTAAAAACATACTCCCACGCTTTTGCGGGGATAAACATTCACCATAAATGATGCTAATAACAGAAGACAAAAGACCTACAATACTTCACGAGGATGAACAGACAGTTCTTGAGCTATGGTTTTCACACCTGATATGGACAGTATGTCAGCGAGAACCTCGGGGTGCTGACCTGGAGATCGTTGCAACAGCGTATCAAGAACATCATCAAATTCCCTTTCCTAGACAGCACCATACAGTCACTGATCAGAACACAACACAGCTGCTCACCAATGACTCACTTCGAAACACCACAAAATATTATAAACGTTAATGAATTCAACTTTCTGAGAGGCTGGATTTTTTAAATACTCTGCAACATGTCTGTCACTTAAGAAGTCAATTTGCTGGTTGTTAGCCATACATGCTTAATAACAACGATATGACAACAGTTACTAAACACAAACTAGCCGGCAACATGTTTTCGATAAGCAATGGTGTCTTAAGTTAATGTAAACTACAAACTCTGCAGCTAATTTCACAAACTGTGTAACCCTGCAAGTCAGAGTTCAGTCTTCTGCACAATACCAGTGAAACATCTGCTTCACATACAACCACTTAATGGCCATTTATCCAAGACAAATTGGATGAAATGGTATAAGAAAATTCATTGCGACTGATGAGTTAGTCAACCTTGAAGCCATCAGTCGGGGTCAGTAGAAAGAATGGCAGTGAAGACTGAGTAGCAGACAGCAAGAAATGCAGCCTACGACTCGATATCAACTTCATCTTCAATGTCAGAACCTGAATGACCTCTCATCAGAGAATAAATTAGCCCCGTACGGGACTGATGGTCGACACTTTGCAACTGACGTTTGGGCCAAGTTCAAAGTCACGCGACACAAAAACCAGGCCAAATATAAAAAATCCTGCCTGATCAAATTTAAATATTGTGCCGTAATTTAATAAGAATCTGTGGTCAGTTGCCAGCTCCCATTGTAAATAGCAGAGAAGACAGCTTTTAAAAATGGCCAGATTTCCAAATCTGAAGGGCTTGTGACCTTGACCTTGAATCGGGTTATACTGCATACCATTGTGTATCACTCATAGACCTCTACCTACATGCCAAATTTCATTGAAATGTAAGAAAATTTGTGGACAAACGGACGTATGCACGTACGTACGATCACACGTACATACGCACGGACTGACATTTGAGACCAGCTTTATTAGGTTGACTCTCTTAAAGAGTCTACATAAAAAAAACACACGGCTGTATTTCTGTATTTTGTTTGGGGCTAGTCAGGCTAATACAGTTCTCCACACAGACGACCCAACTGGTAGTCAACTCATTTGGCTTGCCACTGCCTCTGTGTCCATCATCCCACCATTTTACGCCAGCTGCCCTTGCTGCTAAAAATGTCCCAATTTATCCTGGCTTGAGACAGGCAATGAGCTATGCTGGACTGCAGACTATCCAGCAGCTTGTTTCAAGTAGCAAGCATGCGGCAGAATCAACCTGCAACGTGTTGTCCATCTCTGGCTCTACAAACGATGTCGGTGCAATGTCGAGATGCTCCTGACTGACACTGTGGCTTCCATCTTCGCCAAAGGCTTCTACTACATCGCGCTCTGCCGTCACCAGCTCATCTGTCTCCTGGTTCGCAACGTTCTCTGTGACAATACATCACAGTTCAGTCAATTAGCAAGTCCACTACTTGTAAACATGTCTCAACAGCAAAATAATCAGACACTGAAAACCAATCGCCAGACATTTAGAAATTCAGAAACTTCATACTTATTTAATGATACTTGTAAGTAACATAAATCATCCGTTTCACGTACAGCAATGACCATCACTGTGGACTAAAAAACGAAAAACGTTATCATTCTGTTTTAGAACAAGAGGTGACAATCAACCACAGATACGACGATACCACATCATAATAAGCAAACAAAATCTCACCAAACAAAGCAGCCCGTTCATCACTCGGCTGACTGTCCGCTGTTCCCGTTTCGCCTGGTGCCACATTCTTCTGCTTCGTGATTTTTGACGTCATGGTCACTGGCTGGTTGACGATCCGCGACAGGGTCTCGAGTGGCTTCAGTGCTACGTTCATCGTGCTGGCCATGCGAGGACTTGACAAATCAAGGCAGTGTGGGATGCGCGCCAGATCGTTCACCAAACCTTTCTTCAGCAGTACGCGTACCATGTTGTTCATCATACTCTGCTGGCCTTTAAACACCTGTTGACAGCCACAACCCAAATTCTTCTATTATTCCTTTCATTGCTTTGATGAACATCTACATACACATATTTGTAAAGTGCCAAATATCATGAAATGAATCCGAGGCACTGACACTGGGTGACTAGATGGCTAAAGCAAACTGAAAGAGACGGTATTTTAGTTGACATGTAAACGTTAATACTTTTCATATACAGTGAATGTGTACAGATAGAAAGCTCTAGGTAGATGGTGTGGAAACAGAAAAGGCCTTTGAAAAAAAGTTACCCGTTCCCAATCAGTCTGGCCAGAAAATATGTGCTAGAAGAGTATAAGGATCAGGATGTAAGACAGTGTGCAATTAATTCACAGAGATGAGGGAGTAACATGGTAAGCAGTGTTTGCCAAGTAAGCAGGCATAGTTGTAGGTAATGCAACCAATATAAATCAAGACTGACTGAACCTGTGGTCAGTGGTTCTTCTGTAACAACCAGCAACAGAAGCTCTTGCACACTCTGTAACCTATCACTATTCACTTGTGACGTGCCATAGAGTACACTGCTACAGATGCAGGTGGTCTGCTGACAGTCAGGACATCTTGCCTGTAAAACATCCTCACGGTTGGTTGGTTGGGAGATTAACGTCCTCTTTCAGCACAAAAATAGGCTATATCAAGGACAAGGTCCTGGTAGCCGAGGACAAGGTCCTGGGTAGAGAATTAGTTCCTCCAGATTAAGGATAACCAATGATACAATAACCTCCCGACCTTGTTGCCTTTTTGTCCAGCGACGACCCAAAATGGGAAAAGACAGCTAGCGCCTACCACAGGGTGGAAACTAACCAACCACCACAAGACCTAATTATCAGTTATCTACAAAGTACAGAAGTTTTGAGTTTTCGACCCTCATTAGACAATAATGCACTGACATACATCGGACCATATCATACCATCCATCTGTTTAAACAGAATCGGTGACGTTTCATTTATTGTTTATTACAACCTGTAATCAGAGATGCAGAAGAAGTAAAATAACCTGGTTCTGTATTTGGCTGGAGACAGGGCATGCCTCGATAACCGTTCCAATGACTCCAGCGATAGCTTGGATGCGGCTGTGTTTCTCAGCACTCTCCGGCAAAGCAAGTGCCCTCTGAAGAGCCGACTTGATCTCAACAGTCAGCACAGTCTGAGCATCCGGACTATGATTACACGCAGCGACGCTGGCCAGCAGGACACGACACAGAGCCGGAGCGTCCTTGTCTCCGATGTCTTGGCACGATGGCAACAGACGATCCAGCAGAAACGACAAAACGCTACACTCCTGCTCGCGTACAACCATCAACAAAATACCATGAAGTGATTGGGCAATTTCCAGCACAAAACAAGTAATCAAAGAATTTGGACAAAAAGCTGCATTGCCATTTTGCCACCCCTCATGAGAGCAAATGCATTCGTCCAACATCGTTACCATCTAATACATGGTTCCTTGGGCCCAAAAGTCAGCACCCCAAAGGACATCTCGTTCAGTCATTTTTGCTACACTACAGCAAAAACTCCCAATGCTTTTCAATGGGGCGGACAACTCCCACAAATTGTCTCTTCTCCTTGCGGGATCAAACCCGCATCTAATAATAATACCTTGGGCCCACCAGAGTCAGACGCCAAATGGCATCTCGATTGGTTCAGCCGTTTTTGCAGGGGTTACAAACGTAACCAACATACACTCAGACACTCAGACAGACACACAAACAGACTGATTACTATACTCCATCTGTAGCAATAGCCTGCATCTCATGCCATGCATACAATGTGGCCTAAGAAGTTATTCCCTGCTATCAATGGTGAAATGCAAAACCAAGAACAATGTAGTCAAGTACAAAGTGATGAAACTGGTTTCCGTCAGCACTTTGATAGCGATGGTTGGGTGATAGCAGGGGCATCCGGCCTATAGAAACCTGCATTTATTATACACGGCATATCGGTTAAAGACAAAAGCAGTCGTATCGATACAGAAAAATTATGCACAAATGACAGAACACATCGGCAGTCAAGTATGACAGACGTGAAACGGAGCAGAAAGTAGAAGTCTACAAACGGAGCAGAAAGTAGAAGTCTACACTGTAGCACTGACGTCAGCCATTTTACAGGTCAACCTGTGTTTGCGAGCACCATCCATTAAAGAACTGGATGATTTTGTTGCAGCAAAGATTTACTGCTCACATGCCCTTGCTGTTGGTAACTACAGCATTGAGATCACAGTCTGCACGGTAGTGCAGGACTGTTGTAAGGGTCGTTCCAATAAGTATAGGAAATGGCACCTTTGGGGGTCCTTCCGCCCAGAAACCCCTTAACCGATCAACATGAAACTTGGCATGGATGATTACGTTCGGGGTATCACTCGATACCCCAAATAGCATGTCAGTCGGATAAGGGGCGTGACCCCCACGAATGGGTGAAATGTTAAGGGTCTGTGCTTTTTAGTTTTTTTTATCGTTTCTTTGGCGCCACTAGGGGTCAAACCGCTGGATCGATTTTGACAAATTATACCTCAAGATGCGTGTTTCCGGGTGAGTTGTGTACACCCTTACAAGGCAACTCACTTTAATGTCCCATCAATTTTCAAGCATTAGGCACAGCTCATATTATCTATATCACGACATAATTTACTTAGACTATCCAGCTGACGAACCTGTTGTTTCCACTGTGATTTCTCTGTCTTCTTTGTATTAGCATAAAGACAATTTTCCGTGATCTGTAGGCTAACATTCAAACAAGAAAGCATGCAATACTGATGCGATGATCGATGTGATCAATGTGATAGTAATCCGTATGCAAAACCATAAATGCAATGAAGTGGAGAAAGCTTTTCAAATTTTCAA
>Ga0209780_1004595_pt1 | contig 10673 bp, 5 predicted proteins | sample WorMetexBAHAMAS2_FD_187384 | JGI IMG/M metagenome (GOLD analysis project Ga0209780, IMG submission 187384) | Marine gutless worms symbiont microbial communities from Max Planck institute for Marine Microbiology, Germany - Inanidrilus exumae... | ecosystem: Host-associated > Annelida > Digestive... | reverse complement strand
GCATAAGAAAACTAGAGTCCCTGGGCTATCGTATGGTGAAAAAAATTGCCGAAAACTTCAGCCGGCTGAATAGGGCGCACCAACGTCACAGACAGACGTCAGACTACAGACAGACGACAGACGGACGGCCGATAGCATATAGCGAACGTAACGTAGTACGTTCGCTAAAAATCATGATGTGTTCTGTGTTCAGCGGACTTGCAGTACTCGCGTACTGTTTAGGTAGGCTACCGTAGCTACTTAATAACAGAAATTGTTTCGAAGTACTGTATTGTAGTCCTTGAGTATTGAAGAGGCGGGCAAAGAGGCACCACGCCTACGCACGTATTCTATCATTGCTACCTCTATCGTCCACTCCAAACTTGATTACTGTAATTCTCTCTACTATAAACTCCCCAAGTCTCAATTATCTCGTCTCCAGCAGATCCAGAACTCTCTTGCTCGTATTTTCGTTAAAGCTCCTAAGTCCTGTCATATCACCCCATCCTACGCTCTCTCCACTGGCTGAGAATCACTGAACGCATGGAATAGGCCTACTCCTTTCAGTTACCCACAAAGTTCTCACAAATGGCCTACCCAACCTCCATACCCTCATCTCCGTTCTACGTCTTCGCTCTTTATCCGTCGTTACTCTTGCTCGGCCACCGTCATCATCTTCTCTAAAAATAACTTATCGGAGCGATAACTTACCGCTCCTTTCGTTATGCTTCACCTTGTTTCTGGAAGCTCCCTTTCTCTTTTCGTCCACCTCATTCTGGTACCAGTTCCTACATTTCCGACTCACATATTCCTCCCGTCACTGCTTTCTTTCTGATTCACCACTGCACATCCATAACTCCCACTTTCACTCCAGGCTTAAACCTACCTGTTTCACAAATCTTACTCCTCTAGTTTCACGTCTTCATCCCGGACTGCTTGCATGGATTATTGCCCGGACCGTTCCTTCTGAGCTACTCGGTTTTTGTTTTTCCTTATTCTTTTTCGTTTCTGTGCCATGCGCTAGGTAGGCTGGCCATCTCGTCAGCTTTCGAGCGCACGTTAACCTAATGTACCGTATCGAAAATCTCCACGAATATTAATATTATTTGATTACAATTATTTACATGTATGTGATTGTGTTTGTTTGGAATTACAGTTGAGAAGTATTTGATAAATAAACCAGTAACGTGTGGATAAAAAGCATCATTTTTTTAGCTGGACCCTACCAAACCCAAGTTACTCAAACTATTACAAAATGAAAAATTCCGACACAACCCAACCCAACCCAAGTGTTGACCCAACCCATCTCTGAGTGAGGAACGTCTAAACTTAGGTAGGCCCAGTTGTTTCAATATAACCTTGCAATGGGTACTGGTATAGTGTAGGCCTATATGCATATAACTTCTGTTTTGCGAACAGCAGTAGCCGCCGCCCTTAGAATAAACACGTGCATATAGGCGAGATTCTCGGTAGCTGCGAAACAATCTAGACTCAACATTGGTGCTCATGCAAGCAGCGTATCTCATTATCGCTACGTTTATCAACACTTGTTTCGTTTGTTTACAGTGAAGTATGACATCAAAGCTGACTTCAGGTATTGCCAAACTCGTTCGCGGCAGTTTCGATCGTAATATTTTTCGGCATCAAAATCATATTTTAAACGAGCAGTTGAGCACAAATATTTTTCGTCATATTTTTATCCAAATCATCGAGGCATAAGTGTATCCCTTGATGCCCTTTGTTTTGAAAAGAGGAAATTTGTTCAACCCCGTCTTTAATTCAATCAACCAATCAATCAGTCATTGTCTGCAGTAGCTACACTCGGATGACGATGCTGCTATTCAACGGCTCAGAGCACGAGAGTCGTGAATGCACATAACAACGACGACGACCATTTCAATGAGGCAGTATAACATCCATATGAACACTTCATCACATAATCCAAAGATAAAAGTAATTTCCTTTCGTCATAAAATATAATTATGTACATATATTAACTTGAAAATCGCTAAGAATGGCTTCAATAAACACAATTACAACGACACCAATTCACTATCTTGTCTCTGCTGCTGCTATACAAGACTTTAAGATTACAGTAGCATAGCAAGGTTTTTGGGGCCTCATGTACACCATATACAGAGCAAAAATATTGTTGTGTGACAACATTAAATGAAAGAGCAAAATGAAACAAATGTCTGTGGTAGTCTGCAGCAAGGAATCCTAATATGTTCGTTTGCAAACCTTCTGAAAGTAAAAAGACTCCAATTTCTGTCACGGGCTGTGACTGCTGGGACCACGGTGCATTGCACAATCTGCAAAACCCATTGCTACACCACAAGTCCACTGCTTTAGAAAATCTTCGCAAACTGTGATGCAGCAAGCAACTTTAACATTTTAACATCGTTAACACGATTTCTACGAAACAGACAATGTATCGTAACAGTAACGTACCTACATGAAGTAGTATTTCAAGTATACACTGTGAAGCAGTTACAACACTTACAAGAATGCCACAGATAACTGGAATTACTTTCTTAGACTTGCTCGACACTGGTACAAACGTTCAAATGCAGGAAAATGTTACCCTAAGGCGACTTTGTAACCCACCACCCTCTCGACAGTACTGCTTGTACCTGCTGCTTTTCGGCAGGGCTGAACTGCAATATTGTCGCTATTGCATTCAGCATCTGCTGGCGTGCTGACACGCTACCGCAGCAAATCATATAACGATGCACGACGTTCTTTAGATATTCAAGATTTGCAGTTTCTCGAGAACGATCGCGGTCACGTTTAGCGAGATCCTCTCGGAGGTCGTGGACTTCACTGGCGTGTAGTTCTGCTGCAAGCGCTGCATCACGCCGGGCCTCTCGCAACGCCGTCTCCAGACCGTACTTCTGTCTCCGCAGCAACGACGCTTCCGCCTCGTAACGCGATCGTTCGTGTGCAAAATGAAGAATTTTAGCGTCGTCTGCGACGCCGACGTTTGCGATCAGCTCTGAAACTACGGCACCCGCTGGTGACTCGGCTGAGCTTGCACCTACCTCGCTGTACTCTGCAGCCGGTCTGTCGGCGTCGGTGCTGTCCGGTACGGCACAAAGTCGACGTTCGACCACCTGCAGACGGAGTGACGCAATCTCACGGTCGCGTTCTGCTAACATGGAGACAGTTCGGTCGCGGTGCCGACGCATCTCCACTTCCAGCTCACTGGCCCTCTGCCGGTGAACTGTATCGCGCTCCGCCAGCTCCGCATTATGGCTCTGTCGCATCGCCGCGACTGCACAAGCAAAACCTTCCTCCTTCTCATGCAGCTTCAACTCCTGCTCGTCATAGCTTGTTCGCACCACAGCGAGACGTTCTCGCAGCTCGGTCAACTGTGATTTCAGTGAACTGATTTCACGGTCTGTGTCCGTCTCCTACAGCGCACACAATGCAGTGTTCTCAATAAAAACGGTAAAGAGTGCCAAACTGCCACCGAATCTCATCTTTCTTTCCCAGGCCTTGAGGCCGTAAGTGGTTAGACCACTGTAATATATGGCCAGTCTAACGTCAGACCTATGGCTATCTGCCAGGCCATTCAGCGTCACTGCACACTGACTGTTACCAAAATATCCTGCTTAGTGACAAGAACACAAAGTTATGAAGAACTTGTTTACAGTTGTTACACAGCTGCATCGTCACCTCTTGATTGCACGTCCGACGACCAACGCGTTGTGCCGACCAACGCGTTGTGCCGCTAAGCCATCCAAATGTTCTCGATAATGACGCCATAAAAGTTTGATTGATTGAATTCAGGTTTTATGTACCACTGACACAAAATAGGTCATTTCGGAGACCTTCTTCCCAGCCAATCTGTGGCTTTGTACTGAAAAGAAAAATTAGATCTAACACGACAAAACCAAACGAGAATCTGTAACAAAATATAGCATAACACAAAAAAAACTAAAGCCAGGTTCGGTTACCTCTCATGACCTCTGGCCTGGAAATGGAACGGGCGTATTCTTAAGGAAGTATATAAGTAGAAGTCAACGATTTATATAGCGCTGTAATCAACAAATAAATCAAGATGCATTACAGCCTCACTGAACCCAATCATACACTTCTAATGCAACGGCATCACAACCACTATTATATCCAAGACAACAGCAAATGAAGTGGAAAAATAATTAGCACAAATACACACAAATGGTGACAAATACCTGCTCAAAGCACTATGTGCACCAGTCTCTTTTTCATTACACTTATGCAGGGTGCAAATTCCAACACAACAACAAAAAGCCCATTTAATTCAATACTGTTAATCAACACTTAATTACTGTTTCTGCAATTCACCAAATATTACAATACTCTAAGCTTATAAACATATGGCTCTGAATTATTATTAATTATTACATTATCCACATCTAAACCAAAGCTGGCAATAATTTAATGAAATAAATTTAAAATATTTTCATCATATTATTGTTGGAATATGACACTGAGTAACTGAGTATGTGAAACGTCTATCACAGGAGCTGATTGCAATAACCAATACCAGCAGATCGACACAGCAGCTGCTAAATTCAGACAAACCTTCGGTGATGGTGACGATTTATTCTTCAGCACTGACTGAGCACGCAGCTTGTATCGTTCAAATTCATCACGGAGATGGTCATACTGCTCAACGCATCGCTGATGAAGATCGCGGTTCTCCTCTTCACTAAGTAACACCTCTAAATACACAAACACCAACAAGGATATACATCCACTGCACAGCAGTGCTGCCGTCGAATGGTCAACTAATGATATAGACTGGTATCAATCATCAAGCCAGTATGTGTCAAAAAGAGCCCAGTGGTGCACTACTTTTCCATTCAAATGCATCCCAATCGGCCATTTAATAAAAGGAGGCTAAATTAGAAAATAGACTTTGACGACCTAGCATCGACGTGGTTGCCTTTGTCGCCATAGCATAAACTTGAACCAAGGTGTAACCGTGACGTTTGACCTCCAGAATCTAACCAGTTCACCAGTAGGGGATAGTGAATATTGTCTGCCAGTTATAAAAGTTGTTATAGCCATTCATGAGATATTGTGCTAACAATATCCGACTGGACAGATGAATGGATGAATGAATGGATGTACGTACAGAACAATGGGACAGCCTAAAAACACAGTATCTCTGCCAACACTGGTGGCAAAGGCATGCTAAAAGCAAAAACTATATTATAGGTGCTACAAAAGCAATTTGGAACTGTAGCCTATACTGTCAATACTGGACTAAATAATACTGAAGTCCAATATTAATATCTGTCCTGATTCACAACTGCACAGACGGACATGCACCATGAGATAAAAAGCTGTACAGCAAATAACATGGCTAGTAACAGTCATGGCAGTTCAGGACTAACTGATAGATTGAGTCAAAGTTTTATGTCCCACCCTACACAAAATAGGATATTTTGGAGACGTTCTTCCCGGCTAATCTCTTAGTTTAGTACTGAGAAATTTAACCACAAGTAATTTACACTAGAAAAAAGTCTAATCCAGTATGGTATTTTAGGTTATTTTCCGGTCTTTTTTTCGTCTAAATCAGAACATAACTGTAGTGGCTAAAGTGTTTCACAGAACACAGAAAGTCACAATGCGGAAGAGAAATTTAGCGGAGTATTCATTACCACAGATGTTGAGTGGTTTTTCCAACTTGTCACTGGCACATTTGAGCCGCGACTTGAGGTGCTGTATCTTGTCAATAATCATGGACGCATCAAGTTCAGATTCAGTGCTCAGCTGATTGTCACTTGCTGTTGGTGGACTTGCATGTGCCACGTTTGTCAATGCCGTGTTCTCCTTATCCAACTACAGTCAACTTCACCAGTACACTATCAGATCAACCACCACTGTCTTGGCAATAAACAAAATCCCCACGACAACTGCACATAGCAGCTGTGGTGCTTTAGGGACAAAGTGAGTGAACTGAGAATTATGTTTTAAGGAGCGCTATATAAATGTACGATTTGATTTAATTTTTTTGGTATCAGCTCATCCAGGTTTTCTTGGATAAAGTCACTAAATGGGTTGCAGTTGATATTGCTTTATTTGTGTTGCACGCAAATACCAACAGTTTTACACAACTAACATGGTGTTGCCCTAACAGGACGTTACTGTACTGGCTGGCCGTGCAGTGTTACCGTAGAACTATAATTAGACTGGAGGCGGCATGACGTCATTGCCTGGCCTGCACGGCTGAAGCTGCCTGCCGGCCCGACATGGAGTGTTACAGACCCCGAGAGATGATGACGACAGACGGGCAGGCGAGCAAAACAATACTGGCCCATTAGGCGGGCCAGTAATAACTGGAAAACTTACGACAACACTGTGCAAATAATATGAAACTGAGTGGTGCATCACAATGATCAGCTTACAAACTGACTTAACATAAATAACACTAAATATGACACCAACCACCCCTGAAGTTATGAGTATACGGTGGGACAAAAATGAGTATTATTATTAGACCGCATCAAAGCAATAGTATATTCATGAGCCCTGCAAAAACAGTTAAACCAATTGAGATTGTGACTGAAAGGTAGACTCAGGTGAACCCAAGAAACCATGTATTAGATTGTCCAGATTCCCCAAGGAGAAGAGACAATTTTTTGGGGTAGCCCGGCCCCCTGAAAAGCAGTGATAATGAAAATAATTCTTGACAGACAAACCTGCACCAGTCGTTCTCTAAGTTTCTGTATGATCTGCTGATCTTGCTGACGGAGTCGCTCGACGTTGCCGAGCGTCTCTGACAGTTCTGTGAGACGTGACTCAAGTCCGACGGCTCGTGTTTCACTCTGCTGTGATATCATCTGCAGCTGAAGCTCTGCATCATCAGCTCGCTGCTGAGCTGCCAACACTGCACGACGCTCCTCGTCCTAGCATTACAGAACACACCGTTTGACAAGGCTGATAACAAATCACTGCAAACAAAAATTGACAAAATGCATCGCTGGACAGACAGCAAAAATTGAAGAGATTGCCTGAATTCAGAAAACCCAGCACCTACATCGCACCTGGTGTGCTATGTATAACGCTGATTGTTTTATGCAGGCAAGATCTGCTTTGTTGCTGAATGCAGGAATCCAGGTTAAAATTTACAGCAAATACATACCATCATCTGATAAGAATAGCATCTTTACATGATAGTCACAAAGACAGCATATAAGTATATATTTATTAAAAAGTACACATATCAGTTTACCACAGCAAACCACTGTGACGTAGTCAGCTTATGGTGAACTTAAGGTATGACTATTATCATAACATGTAAAACAAATTATTTTGACTTTAGTATGATTAACAGTTTAATGATATTTTTAATATCTGTGACAATCAATGTCAGCGTAACGTTTTCACAAGAAACAAGTAAGCAAAGTTCTGCAGCAAGAACCTTAACACTGAGCAGTTCTTTCTGTAGGTGAAGTAAAAGTGATGATGGCTCCGCAACTTTTTCCTTGGATTCCTTCAGCTGCGTCCTTGCATCGCTGAGTTCTTGCCGGAGATCGGCGATTGTCTTTTCATACAGATCAGACTGGGTTGTATGAACGTGCTGCTGATCAGCCAGCAAGAGTCGCGTGTCCTCCAACTGACATCAATATCGTTAAATATACACTCAGTGGAGAAATGTCTAAATCACAAGTTGATCAGTGAGAAAAATACATCAGTGAACTCTTGTAAAAAATTTAGCACTAAGAAATATGATGTTAGATAGGCAGGGTTCTAAACCTTCTCAAAAAAGATTATGCGCTACACTGTGAACAAGGACTTGCATTTAAACCTATCTATTTCACACGTGCTGTAGTGGTAACAGCCTGGATCAAATCCATCTACAAGACAAAGACGACTCCTCATTATGTTGCGTCAAAACTCAAAAGTGAAATTTCCATAAGCATCTAATGGCTGCTACTTTTGACAGCATCTGTGTTACAACCCTGCCTATTTATGAGTAGAGACCCACGGCCCCAACAAAATTGGATAGATAGAGAAATGACATGTCAACAAATATACACACTGAAACACATTTTCCCCAGGTGGATGTAGACATATTTAAAGTGGTATCCAATTTGGTCCATGGGTTTCGAAGGGGTGCAGTTGCAAAATGTGGCCCCTCCCACTGACTTTAGCATTGGCTTCTAACACTGTGTACTGTGCTACTACACATACGCTTAACAGTCGCATCATCTGCATGCAAAAGAGATTAGATTAAAATTACTGAAAGGGCGACATATATATCAACATTATACGAGTCTTCAAGTACATCCCAGAAGTTTGAGCCCATCATACCTCATGTTCCAGCGAGTAACTCCTTTTAATTCCTCACAAAATTTGAAGAAACAACCACCCATACCACATAATTTGACAGGTAGTGTGGTCCCTAATTAAACTCACAGACTACTTGCAAATAACAGAAATACAACGACGTCCTAATTATAACGGAGTAAATACCGGTTCTGGCACTGAAGAGCCAGAGAAAATGACACTGCGACCCTATGCTCAGAGGTTTCAAACAGCATCAAAGCACTCAAAAACACTGACTTGATTCACTCAATGCCCTCATCCTTTCTTGATCTGAATCCTGAAGGATAGGACCAAGCATCTTTAAAACAAATATGATGCTAATAATGTATGCATACACTTTTGTAATCTCAATACAGCCACTTCTCATTAAAAATATGGTCCACTGATTATTGGATTAAATTTTTATGTGCCAATTGTCATTTCAGAGATGTTCTTTCCAGCCAGTATCTTAGCTTGTTACCGAAAAAAAACTAAACCCAATACAGCAAACGCAAGCAACACAGGAATAAAATGATCTAAGCTAACACAAAGACACACAAAATGCTAAACCAAAAAAAGACACAAAAACAAAATCTAAACCTACACCAACATACAAATTTAAGAACGGTTCACATCTGCATGTGCATATCACTGTACATAAATGTAACAGTCGTACACAATATAATACAGAACAGTTCTAATTATTTTCCCTCCTAACCTCCAGACAATCATCGTAGCTCAGATGCTGTCTATTGGATGGGATGGGGTAAAGTACTGAACAATAAGCCAAAAGTTGTAGATGTCATGTTCCAGAAAGAATGCAGCAATGTTAGATAAATGGCGTGATACTATACCTGGTTCTCTAGCTGTTCTTTGGCAATGCGTTCATTGCCAATAACTTTCTGCAGTTCTTTGATTACAACAGCGTGATCACTTAGCTCCTTCTCTCGCTCATGTTGTTGGCCGCGCACCTTATTCCGCCACTGTTTTCAAATGCATACATACAACTGTCAGAAGTCTGCTTTTCAAACTACAGCAATCACTTTCGATGATTTGTGTGCTGTAATGGTCATTTGGGCCTGAAGTTAACAGTAGTGATGATGATGTATGACTGCATATCAAAACAAGGTGTTGCCCTAATGGGACGTAACACGACTGGCCAGCAGTGCAGTGTTACCGTGGAGCTATAATTAGACTGCAGGCGGCATGACGTCATCGCCTGGCCTGTGTGGGTGAAGCCGCCTGCAAGCCTGCCATGGCATGTTACAGACGACGACGACAGACGCCAGAGAGCTAAACAATACTGGCCCACGACACTATGTACAGGTGGGCCAATGATAATGTCATTCACTCCAGATCACATGTTGGGAGATTTCATCAATATCTTATCTTCTTTGCCAAAAAATACAGTCAGCTCTTTGTGCAAATAAAATATTAGAAAACGATAACAGGACTTTACTGACTTCTAGACTGAAAATTATAAAATGGAAATGGTGCGGGCAACATTGCTGAGAACTCTACCATCTTCTCCCTAACCCAAATGTGCTAGGTTTCATCAGCAAGGGCATGGGGCAGTAAGTTAGTTAGTTAGTTGGAGTTTAACGTCCCTTTTCAGGACAAATATGCCTATATAAGAGACAAAAGGTCAGGGATGGAGAGCTATCCCTACCCAGTAAAGGAAGGCCAGCGACATATTAACCTCAACCCTGGCCACGTTTTTGTTCAGCAGCCACCCAAAAGTAAAAGGGATCAAGAGGCTCATTTAAATTATTACGCTAGTACCTACAACAGGTCGCAAGACAAAACTAAATACAAAAACAACAAAAAACAAGCATGTATCCTTTACTAAAAATACATATAACACAAAATCAACACACAAAAACACTAAAGCCAGGTTTAGTCGCTTCCTACAACATCCGGCCTGGAAACGGAGTGGGACTATTCTTCTGGTACAATGGAAAGGGATCGAAAAGCAAAAAATAGATGACACGAGTAAGAAAGGGAAACAGAAAAGTAAAAAATACTAAAAGATGGAAGGTGGGGAAGTGAAGGGGTACGGGGATTGCCCACACAGGGCAGCAGTCTGCCTACCGTCCATTCCATTCAACTGAAACTGCTGTCGTCTCAGTTCACAATGATCTGGTCTGTGCCACCAACAACGGTCATGTCACTTGCGTAATTTTGCTCGATTTAAGCTCAGCCTTTGATACCGTCGACCACTTCTTTTTATTCTCAATCGACACTTTAACATTACCGGCACCGCTCTGACCTGGTTTGAAACATATCTTTCCAACCGTACAAATTCATTCTGTTATGGTGATGACACAACCGTTGACTACATTCTTGATTGCAGTGTACCACAAGGCAGAGTCCTTGGTCCCCAGCAGTTC
>Ga0209780_1004594_pt1 | contig 10674 bp, 11 predicted proteins | sample WorMetexBAHAMAS2_FD_187384 | JGI IMG/M metagenome (GOLD analysis project Ga0209780, IMG submission 187384) | Marine gutless worms symbiont microbial communities from Max Planck institute for Marine Microbiology, Germany - Inanidrilus exumae... | ecosystem: Host-associated > Annelida > Digestive... | reverse complement strand
GAGTTTTCTGCTGTTATTTAACTCTAGCATCATAGACATAATCCTACCAGAGCAAGCTTTGTATCCTATACACACCCCCGTGAGTTTCTTGCGCCAGAGGAAACCTACACCCCCATATGGTCTACCGTGGAAAACACCACTAACAAGTTTGTCAGACATAGAAGATATACCACAGCCTGAAAACTCTGGGTGTACCTCATTGAGTAGAAATAACTTATCGGGGGGAAGCCAATGTTCTTGGACAGCAATTATAACCACATCAGGATCATTACATAAGTCAATCAAGCAGCTACGGCCATTATTTAAACCATGTAAATTGTAACTGACAATTTTCACTACATCTCTAGCCATTACTGCGGTTGTAAAAAATCCAGTCACGTAATTCTGCTCCATTGGGCCAGGAGCTTTCATTATAGAATATCGACTCGTAATTAGCACTACATGACACTCTAAAAGCAGATGTGTTAAATACACGACCATTACGTGGTGTTATTTTCTTACACTGTACATCGAGTATCCCCTGTTCCTTAAGAAGACTAGTCAGACCATCCTCCGTAACATCGTTGGCAAGTCTGCCGACAAAACAGGTTAGTCTTCTTGGAACAGCTTTGACTGTGTCAGTGTGACATTTGCCACGTAGACGTACAAGTGGCTTCATTTCTGTAGTTGCAAGATTAATGGCCTGCTCAGCCCAACTCCTGCTTGAAGTTGCATCCTGAGACTTGTTACCCGCGAGTGTCGTAGCAGGCCGCACAGAGGCTTCGCTGGTTGATGGCACAGCAGGGGTTACAGCCGGTACACCAGAAGTGGAAGTCAAAGTAGGAAAGGGGTCTAGCTCCGATATTCTATGGAGGACTCTCGACTCCATGTTTTCCAGCCTCTTGGTCAGCTCCTCAACTGTATTCGAGAGTTGTGTGACAACCGTCTGCGCGCCATAGTCCAGCGAGCGACATTGAAGCCCCGCCACGGCGGGTATCCTGTCTAAGTCTTCCGCAACGAACCTTGGCAAAGGTATCTTGTTGACGTCAAGGGTTGCCACCATGTACATAATGTCATCAGCATCAGCACAGCGCCTCTGCGTGGCATCGCCTGATTTACGAGTCACAGGTTGCCCTTGTTTGTTTACAACCTTGGACCAACCGTCGACGGCCACCGGCGGCGACCCATCCGACAGCGACGAAACGTACTTATTAAGTTCAACTTTTGCTCCATACAGTTCGTCTTCGTGATAGAACTTCGCTATAATCTCACTCAACGAACTTTTGTCAAGTCGTTTATAGTTTTTTACAACAAAACATAAGACTTCACTAACAATCACATCCGCATGATCAACCAAGAATAGCTAATAGCTGACTTAATATGCACTGAGAGTTCCAAGCATCGCACAGCGCTTGCAGAAGATTCAGGAATTTCAACGGCCTCACTAGTGACAGTAGATGACAAAGCCGGTGCAGTAACAGCGACTTCAGATGGACGAACAGCAACCGATGACGATTCTTGATTGACATACGCGTTTCCAGAACGAGTAGCCGGTCGAAGACCCAGAGCCCAAAATGACAGCGAACTGGCAGCACTAGCAGCATAGTGCCTCTTGTGTCCATCCTAAGAATTATGATTATCCCTCCATACGTAATGCAACTGTGCTGCTTGTCATGCCACTGTAGTTGCCGCAATCACGACTGGAGCTCTGAAGTTTTCCGGTATTTCTGGATAGTATGTTCGAAGGTAAGCCGTTAACTGCGAGACATCATAACAATTATTCTGCTCGAGCAAAGCCTTACCGCTTCTTGTATGATTGAAATCAACATAGTGCTCATATTAGTTGGTAAATACTGCATTACATATGACTGCTGAGTCTCGGAAACCGAGACGGATCCACTGCAACCAGTATCTGTCGTCGAAGATCGACTCTTTGATTTTTCGTCAGAACCGTTAATTAGATCAATCATCTTCTTACAGAGCTTTAAATGTCTGCTGATATTTTGCGACTCTGCGCTGATTACACCCCTGACAACGAACACGTTGATCCATAACACGATCCTAAAAATAACATGTTAGTCGTTAGACGCATTAACACACATAGATAAATATTGGGGACGACGACGTCGCCTTGCAGAAACACCAACATCAACAGATTCCGTCTGCAAATGAGCATCATCTCTCAACGACGAAGATGATTCTGCCGTTTCACAGACGTCATACGAAATACAGTCATTAATCAAACTTGTTTCATCCTCAACTCCCTTTTCAGCATTCAACCAAGAAAATGAAGTTGGGCTGAAACACTTCTTTAACTTATTAACGTGAACAACAAACGGTTTTGCTCTTGGGGACTTCTGTAAAACAAAATTTACCGGCTCAATTTTGCGCACCACAATATACAGACCTGTATATCCCTTTTGCCATTTCGGTGACTTTGAAGGATACCGCCTCGGGTACCAGTACCAAACCAAGTCCCCAACTGTGAACTGCTGCTGGCGAAGTCGGATATCGTAAGTCGTCTTTCGCCACTCAGCTGCTACTCCGAGATGTTCTCTCGCTATTGCATATGCACTAGCCATTTGTTCCTCTGACCGTTGAACAAAATCGTCAACATTTGCACACTGAAACTCATTTGACGTCAGTCCCATAACCAGATCCAAAGGCATCCGCACCTCGCGTCCCAAAAAGAGCCTATTAGGTGAGAAACCCGTGGCTTCATGAGGTGACGCTCTATAAGCAGCCATTACAGCGGGTAATCTGTCGTCCCAATCACGCTGACTTTCTTTAACCACTTTTCCCAACATTGCATTTAGCGTCCGATGAAATCTCTCAACTGCACCGTTTGTAGATGGCTGATAAGCTGTAGTCCTCAATTTGTCTATCTCCATCCATTCCATAAGTTGAGTAAAGAGTTCACTCTCGAATTCCGATCCTCGATCTGTCAATAATTGAAGAGGAGCTCTAAACCTTGAAAATACATGCGTCATCAGAGCACGCGCAACAGTATTCGCTGTATGGTTAGCTAAGGGAATGTCTTCAGCTCACTAGGAAAAATGACACGCACACGTATGTACTGATTTTGGCGTGCAGACCGTGGATGAGGTCCTGTGATATCCACTGACACTCTTTCCCAAGGCTCACCAACTAAAGTCGGTTGCAAACCCGCTTGACGGGGAATTAAGCACGATGATAACGCGCGCATGGAACACATTGCCTGAGGAATCTATTCCTATCGGTCCTCCAAGACGGCCAATACGCACGAGACTGAATGGCAGCTGAAGTTAGTCGACGACCAAGATGCCCACCTGTCATGCCCCCATGTGCAAAAGATACAAACTCATTGCAAAGTGAAGTTGGAATGACGACCTGCCAATAACTGGATAACCCATTTGCTGCTTCGAATCGACGTTTTAGTAAGCCATCTTTAATTGCAATACGAGGCCACTGTGCCCATAACGTCTTCACATCATGAGAAGCTAAAGCCACAGCTTCCCAGGAAGGTTTAGCATCATCCTTTTCATTGAGCTTAATGATGAAAGAGACGTCCGGGTCTTTCTGTTGTTCCACTTTAAGTCCTTTTGGTTACCAAGGCGATAATTCGACTTCACTTTGCGATACCTCATTGTCCGCTGAGCCAATAGACAACTGCAAAACATTGGGCGTAGCCTCTCCTTGTATACCCGAAGCAACATTTTGCTGATCAGCAACATTGTCACTTGCCCTGCTATCTTCTTTGTTATTACCTCTCTGCTTAGTCACTCGCACTTTTTGTATGATCAATTCGTTTTTCTCGCTTTTCGTTAGACTTCCCAGTTCAACGAATTCTTCCTTAGTAGCCAAATTCGCTGACTTTCTACACAGACAATCACGTATCGAACAGGGTCGTCGTGATAGCGCATCAGCATTTGCATGTTTTTCACCCGGACGATAATCAATAGTAAAACAGAAGTCCTCCATGATTTCAAGCCATTTAGCTTGTTGTCCGACAGGCTCCGGAGTATGCTTGAGCCAAGTAAGGGCCGAATGATCAGTGCGAATCCTGAACTCACGCCCAGCAGATATTGCTTGAAATACCGTAGAAAATATAAGCAAGCAATTCCTTCCGCGTAACGCAATAATTCATTTCTCTGCGATCCAACCGCCTGCTGGCATATGCTATGACTCTTTCCTGACCTTGCTGGATTCGAGACAGCACGGCGCCAATAGTTTCATTTGCAGCGTCAGTATCCAAAATGAACATACCCGAATCCATTGGCATAGCCAAAATTGGAGGCAATGTTAACGCTGATTTCAGCTGATCAGACGATTTGTGAGCTTCCTCAGACCAAGCGAAGCTGCCACGTTTACCGACCAAGGCATGAAGAGGTCTAGCAATAGCTGCAAACTGCGGCACAAATCGTCTGTAATATCCAGCCAGACCAATAAATGCACGAACTTCGCGAGTTGATCTTGGCTCCAGCCATTCTTGTACGACTTTAATCTTCTTAAGATCTGTAGCAATCCCGTGTTCTGACACATACATGGCCAAGATATGAAACCGATTTCTGAAACAATGCGCACTTTTCTGGTTTTAACTTAAGACCTGCTGATCGAAGTCGATCAAGCACTGTAACTAACCGCTCCAAGTGTTGATCGATAGTCTTCGAGAACACAATGATGTCATCAACGTAGACAAGACACATCTGAAACTGCAGACCCAACATTACCACGTCCATGAGGCGCTGAAAAGTTGCACCAGAATTACACAAACCAAAAGGCATTTTCTTAAACTTGAACATTCCTTTGGGACAAATGAAAACAGTTTTATCGGAATCAGATGGATTGACTCCTACCTGATGATATGATGCTCGGAGATAAAATGTTGAAAACCACTTAGCAGAAGCCATCGCATCTGGACACGCGTCAATACGCGGTAAGGGATAAGCATCTTTACGTGTAACTGCGTTAAACTGTGTGTAATCAACGCAACATCGATACGACCCATCTTTTTTCCGCACCAAGAGCAGGTTTGAAGCCCAAGGACATAACGCTGGCTCAATGACCCCTTGCTGCAAAAATTCATCTAACTGCCTAGAGATAGCCTCGACATAAGCAGGCGGTAACGTCTAAGGCGCTGCCGAATTGGCGTAGCCTGTGCTGTGTCAATACGATGCATCACAATGTTTGTTGAGCCCAAATCACCTTCGAACTGACTAAATGCCTCTGAATATCGTACGAGTATATCCAACAAAATGTGACATGCGCTCTCAGGCAATGAATCGTGAACCCCATTTACTAGCCGTTGAATGTAATCCGGAACTTGCTGCTGTTGACCTAAACATGATGATCCCTCTACCTAGACGCCATATGATCTCAGAGGTTCGTCTGCCAGAACAGAATCCAAGACTGTGACCTGCTGAAGGCTCGCAATATTTGTTCCGGCTTTAAATGTAACTGGTTCTTTTCGCACATTCATAATTCGCACTGGTATATCTTCCAGACGATCGCTTGGAATTATGGTATGAGACACATGAACCCCAGCACTCACCAACATTGTCTCTGTGCTCCAACTCACATGTCTGCTCGAATCACACGTAAGATCACCAGACAAACTTCTCAATACCACTCTGACTGCAACATCGACTTCTGAGCGAGCCGGAACGATGACATCACCCTGTAAAACAACTCGACGACACCATTGTTCGCCTCCATGACGAGGTTGCAGATTATGATATTCTTTACCAATTTTAATGCGAGATTGACTCAAATCCCACATCGCATCATTGCTTTCTAGCCAATCAATTCCCAACATGACATCAGTTACATGCTCAGACACTAAACCATTTGCTTTGATTCTGTAAGCTGCGCATCTTTAGCAAAAGAAACAGGAATCAAGGTTACATCACTGCCTGTGTCAAGGAGACAGTCACACACACGACCATCAATCCTTGCCCGCAAGTATGTTGCCCCTGCGACATTTGAACACGGTTGTTTTGATGTAATATTGACACGTTTTGGTCGCTGTACTGTTTGACTGGCTCCAGGATATGAATAGCCTTTTCCTTCTAGAGGCCTCTGTGGGCATTCTCTGGCAAAATACCCTGTCTGACCACAGCTGAAGCACGAGCCTCTACGTCGCATTAGATTTGGCTGGTCGATCTCTGCCGAAACTCTAACTGGTTGTACTTGTTGTGGAACTGTCCGCAGCTGTTCGAGATGTCGCAATCTGCCTATTTCTTTACTTAAAGCTTCATTCTCAGCATTTACCCTTTTGAACTCCTGCTCAGCTGCTACCTTAGCTGCCTCCAATTCATCTATCCGTTTCATTATATCATCTTTCCAGACATACGTGTCATTCTTAAGAGGCAAAGAATGTCCCTCGCGTCTCTTATTCTCATATGAAGCTCGCCTCTGAGCCTTCTCAACTTCATTCAAGAATAAAGGCGTTTCTGCAACCATTTCATTATTTGATGCAGATACTTTTTCTTCAAGTTTCACCAAACGTGTCTCTAAATCATTCGACAACTTATCCTTGGAACAACTATCAACCACCTGACGATTTACGATGCGCTGAGAAATCCCCACAGCTTTATCAAGATCCTTAGGTTCACGCTCTCTAACCTTCAGTTCCAATTCTGCATCACCAAGCGCTGTAAGAAATGAATCTCGAGCTATGCGTTCTGACAAGCTTGACTTTTCGCCTGGATATGTCATCTCCATAAGACGTCGAATGAAGCTCACGTAACGACTCTCCTTTATTGCGACGCCGACACCTGAGCTCTGTCTGAAATTTTTCTTCCATACCTTTTCCACCAAATCTTTTCATTTTCTCCAAAAGTTCTCCATACGTAAGCTCTTCAGAACCCCACAACAACTGTGCTGCAGCACCATTTAAAGACCGACGAAGATGGGCTGCTTTATCTTTCCGATTCCAATTATTATACCGACAACAATTTTCAAATTGCACAAGATAAGTCTCAAAGCTCCCATGACCATTGAACTTCTCAGGTTTCATCCATCTCTGGGTCGCGCCGGATCCGGGCGGACCTGCCGTCACACGCCCAGTGCCCCAAACACAACTCCCATAGCCTAGTTGTAATTGATTTATATTTCCCTCTGCGCCAGTGGCCATTAAAACAAGAATATAACGAAAAGCTTACCTTTATTAACCAAGACAGTACAATACAATGCTAAAATCAAACAGAATCAAATTAATTGCGTGATGAGAGGAGACGTGTGTGTGTGTGTGTGTGCAGGGCTATGACAACAGTGAGAGTAGTGTACGCAAGGCGGCCGTGTTCTGTCTGGTGGCAGTCTATCTAGTCGTCGGAGAAGACCTGCGGCAACACCTTGCACCGCTTAGCACCAGCAAGGTACATGACCACAACACTGTCACAGTTTCTACGCATGACACACGTGCATTACGCACGTGTGTCACGCTGTCTGCGTCTGAGATGTGTCTGTCTGTCTTGCTGACATACCCTATCACAGCCACTGAACCCACCACTAAACAAGCAAGCCCACATACTCATTGCTACCAGAACTCATGAATTTTATGTGCTTTAATAGTATCTTTTCTTTATTTTTGGCTTTTCCATTTCTTCCCATTCTGCCAGAATAGTTCCACTCTGTTTCCAGGCTCGATGTCGTAGGAGGCGACTAACCTGGCTTTAGTTTGTTTGTGTTGATTTTGTGTTCTATTTATTTTTAGTTAGTAAAGGATGCATGCTTGTTTTTGTCGTAGTAGATTTAGTTTTGTCTTGCATGTGATAGTTGTCTCCCCGTTGCAAGTGCTAGCGTAATAATTTAAATGAGCCTCTCGATCCCTTTTCCTTTTTGGTTGGCTGCTGAACAAAAAGGCAGCCAGGGTTGAGGTTAATATATCGCTGGCCTTCCTTTACTGGGTAGGTATAGCTCTCCGCCCCTGACCTTTCATCTGTGATATAGCCATATTTGAGCTGAAAAGGAATGTTATACTCCAACTAACTATCTTTTCCCACTCGTTGATCGTCCAGAAATCAAGCTGTGATAGCTCTGCAAAGTCGGTTGATGAAACTCCTGTCTACGTTGTTGCTACTGGCAACAATGGTGAAATACTCTGAATACTTTCCGTCAGTTGTAAGCGTACGCCTGCTTATGCTGGGACACAAGTGTCTCTGATTTGACTGAGAGCCAACAACTGTATGACATTAACACGGACGATATGTTCAGTTTTAGCCAACGTGAAGGTTTGCAGCAAGAAATGTTGACACATTAACATTCGTTCACACTGTACAACATTCAGTAATTATAAACTAACTAACTTGCTGAAACTGTATAATCTTCTTCACTTCAGGCACGGATAATGACTGTCTCTGTACGAGGTTGCCTAACAGTAACACAGTTATTTGTATAAATGGTAAAAACTGGCCAGTTTACAACCAGGTGTAAGGGCGACAGAGTCATAGTTCTAAAACAGCAAAAATCATTTTGGTAGGACTCCACCTGGCGATCAACAGGTGGGTGGCACAGTGCTGCAACGGGTAGAGCGTTGGACTTGCGATCGTGGGTTCAAATCCTACTCGGGGCAAAGCTGCATAACAACTTTGGGCAAGTTGTTCACACCTAAGTGCCTTTGTCACCAAGCAGTATAACTTGATACCGGTCAAAGGGCGGTGATGCTCTGCAGCTGGGAAGGTAACCGCAGGCCTGGCGGAAAGTAATGGCAGCCTACCGCCGGGTGGATGACTTAGTCACCTGTGGGCGGACTACCTGTACACCGGGATCAGCTCTGGGCCCAACGCTCGGTAACGAGTATGGGAAGCCTTTACCTTTTCAGCACTCCACCTAGAACGTGAGAAGGTTAAGCACGCCCTTACCATGTGGCAACTGATGGAACTGAGCCTTAATGGTATTGCTAAACTAAAACTGGCCATTTATTCAGTTCTAAAGCACATTCGCAGTGAGTTATGATTTTTGTCGACCATGTTCGCTGGTAAGGGCGTGCTTAACGTTCTAGGTTGAGTCCTACAAAAGTGATATTTGCCATTTTAGAGCCCTTACACTTAGGCCTAGTTGTATACTGGCCAGTTTTTACCATTTATATTTGTTGTTTATTACTAAAATATAATTTCAAATGTTTATACTTGCCTGTCCAAACGATTTTGAAAAGGATCACCTGGGAATTGCAGAGATGGTGCGATTTTTAAACTTTACAAATAACGGCCGTCCGCTATATTGGATTTGAGAAATCAAAATTCTCGAGCATTGATTGGGTTCAGAATTGGCCAAAGCGTTATCCTGCCAAATTTTGTTGCAGTCACCATAAACTGATTTGTGAGCAAGGAATTACATTTCAACGTAAGTTTCTCTGCGACCTACATAGATGCAGTCATCTCATGGCCAGTTGTAAATGAAGACGATGAATAGGACGTGTACTGAGAAGCGAGCCAGTTTCGAGTTGTCTTGTCATGCTGTGTGTGATCAGTTAAAGCTGCTGAACCTGTACATCAAGAGAGCCGTCGCTCAGAAGAACAGTGAGTCAAGCGACGACAGTTCAAAGGCGTCGTCGCCCGTGTCTGTCGTTGACACTACTACTGCTACTACTACTACTGGTACCTAGCCAGGCCGTGCCAGTGAATCGTGCTTGATAGTTTCTCTCGCTGGTGTTGATCGTTGCTGTGTCTGTGACCGATGTGTCTTGCCTTACTCTGTGTGTCTGTATCTGTCTGCGTATGTGTCTGTGTGTCTGTGTCTGTCGCCTTACCCACTCATCTAGGTAATTAATTTATCGGCGTGGCCAATGGTGGTGTGTGTCGTCCGTTGATTGGTGTAATCTCGACTGGTTGTTTCCGTTTGTTTGTATGAGCTAGACCATGTCCATCATGCAGATTGTTAAGCGTTTTATCAGCGACTGTAAATAGACTAGTCTCGTGACGTCGACACTTCAGTCAGATACTATGCACGCTTGCTTACTTACTGAGCTCATGAAATCTCGTGTTTTATCGTAACCGTTGTTGATCTTTCACTGCAAAGGCACTCACCAGTTCACTGCAAGATTCAGCTCACTTATACTTACATGTAAAACACGCATGTGAGCCAAGAAATAGAACGTGGCGCAGGACTGGAGGTACTGTGAGTTTCATGGCCAAATTAAGATTTTGTGGAGGCGTAAGGTCCAAAAGTTCACCGATTTCAATGTCCTGTGTAGTAGCATAATAAAGGATTATTTTGTATCATGTAGCTTCTTCAGTCTACATTGCAAAAACACACGTAATCAACCGTTTACGGCCAATACACAGGCCGACCTGTGTTAGCTGACATCCCAACTGGGACCGCCCGGCCCGGAGGATGTGGCTGGAACCAAGTTGACTGCCTCATGCCATCTGCTGGCGCATTGCTCCATGTACACCTTCTGCGTCCTGTAGACGTGACACTACAAAAACCTTTACGAACGGAATAAAGAATAGTCTACTTCTCATGCAGTTCCACGTTATGACAACATTGGAAACAAGAGCTCGGCTATCGCAGAGAAAAGGCTCTAAGAATATTTGTTATGTCACTGTGTGCACTGTTGTGGTATAGTTCGGTTCACAATCTAGGCCTATATCTACACTGTGTCTCAAAAAAACGTCCCACCTTTAAACTGTCTCTAACTTTGTCAAATCTTAATCGATTTTCAAAATTTTTGCACTGTTGGAAAGCGTATGAAATTTGCTATAAAAGCCATATGAC
>Ga0209780_1004593_pt1 | contig 10674 bp, 7 predicted proteins | sample WorMetexBAHAMAS2_FD_187384 | JGI IMG/M metagenome (GOLD analysis project Ga0209780, IMG submission 187384) | Marine gutless worms symbiont microbial communities from Max Planck institute for Marine Microbiology, Germany - Inanidrilus exumae... | ecosystem: Host-associated > Annelida > Digestive... | reverse complement strand
TATATATATATATATATATATTTAAATATATAGGATCACATGGCAGGTTTTGATAAACTTTTCTAGGAAGAACTTAGTAAGTCTTAAGATTGCTATAGTAAATTACATGTAAAAAGTTATGAAAATCTTAACTTTATAACTACCAAACCTGCCTACAGCAGGTTTTGATAAACTTAGGAAAGACTTGTGCTAAACTTAGGATTTTTCCTACGATTTTTTTAAAGTCGGGCCATTGAGACATGCTAGTGAACAGTCCATGAGCATCACAGTAATTGTAGTGGGCTGGAGAGTCGACTGACTGACCGATGTAGAGTGGCAGGGCGATGACAAAGCTGGCCTGCATGAAGTGTGGATACGTCAATGACGCAGCTGACGTCATCGCGCACTTGAGAACTGCAACGCAACGCCATGCACCACTGCTCGTAACATACAGTGTGATGATCATATGTAGTAGACTACAAGAAGCCATAGCGTCATGACCCACGCCGGCAATGTTGGCTAAAACTCAACGTACATCCGTACGTGGCAGGGTAGTGTAGCTGCCGGTGGTTGGCAGCAGCGTCGGCCGTGGGAAAAAATTCAGCACCGCTGACGAATGCAGCAAGCGTCGATATTGCGTTGCGTCTGAAGACCGACACATACTTGTTTTTGTGCCTCGTGACCATGGCCTTTGACCTCTTGATCTCAAAATAAATGGATTTCCAGGATTCTACGTCAAGTTTGATGATCCTAGCTGCATCGATTTTGAGATAACGTGTGAAAAAAACAGACAAACAGACAAACAACGAAGCACAAAAGCGTCGCTGAAAATCCTCCCAGCGCGATTATCGTCGGCGTGGGTAACTAATAGCCGATCGCTGTATTACATTACGCACGACGTACACACAAGTGTTCAGAGTGTGAAGACTCGGAGACGTACCGAATGTAGACAGTGAGGTGACGAACAGCGACAGGAGAGGAATGTTGGACCAGTCAATAGTTTCACAGCCGGTGAAGTATAGCACGACAAATAGCAGCCAGGCCGGCACCGCGTGAAACAGACCTACATCACCTAACACTTTGTCTCACATGTAGTCAGAAGGTGACCAAGCCACCGTCACAGATAACGTACACAGAAAGTTTCGTGAAATTTGTGAGAAATGCGAGCCGACAGTCAAACAGACATACTCACAGACAATGATCGCAACATTTCGCACCGTAATGGGAGCGAAGTAAAAATGATGATTCTCAATGTTCTCAAATATTGAAATACGCCATTTATAAGATGGCATCGGCCGCCATTTTGAAACGAGAAGCCCATAGCTCAAAAATGCTTAAGCATTTACAGCCAAATTTTGGCTGTAAATTCATTTCTGCACCATATCTGATGCGCATTACTACTTCAAGCGAAAATCAACATTGCGGCGGCTGTCATCTTGAATTTTGGTCAAAGAGCCACAGCTGAAATCCCCCGTTTGGGGAACAGTTAAACCCGTATAGTTGAACCAAGATTTGTACATGTGACACAGTACATCAGTCTACACTCTACAGTACACTATTCCTGACGCGGCGTGGCGTAATGCGTAATGGTAGCGTGGCGTAATTGTAACGGAATTGGTCGTATAAAGTTACTCTACGTCGAGTCCGGTTAGTACTCGGATGAGTTCGACTCCCGTAGGCGGCACTTTATTTCGCTATGTAACCAGCCACCCAGGTCGACTCAGCCTTTCATCCTTTCGAGGTCGATAAACTGAGTAGTAAGCTGTAATCGGATGTTTTCTTCCTCGCACGGGCAGCGCCATCTGGTGAATGCTTACGGGGTGGTTGATTGGGGCGGTGGAGTGTGTTGTAGCTTCCGCACCATTGGCTCTTGCCAATTAACTGCCACTTCCTACGATTGTACAGCGCGGCTGGTCGCGGCATCGCCCCGTAAGTAGCGCTATAGAAGAAGCCGACCTTTACCATTTTTTACCTTTATCTTAAATTTTGATTAAAATGCCATATTTGCAGATTGGGCTAAGACATCGAGCTGATAATCTGCGCCTTAGTTAAAATGGCCATTCATAACGTTCTTCAAAATTTAAGATAGCGAAAACCGACATTTTTAACACAGACGATTGATATGAACGAAATTTGTTTTGTAGGTAGACGATGTCATTCACCACCATGCCCGATGCACGCTACTACTTACGCTGAAATTAGCGTAGAGTGTATCCAACGGGGCGGTGGCCGCCGCCTTGGAAAAACAGACACATATTAGCGTATGCACGTATAGACCTGTCTTTAATCATTAATGTTTTATTTTTCTTTAATAATAAAGGTCAGAACCATGAATCATGACGACAAAACGAAACTAATATCCTACAGAATCGACGTAGTTGTAGGAATGTGAGCCAAAAAGGAAATTTGGATTTTTTTCTTGAAAAGTACACAGGTGCTAAACTGGTCTGTTTTAGAGGAAAAACAGAGACAAGAATTTATATACTATTTGCTTCTGATGGACCATGAATGCAAGATTATCTTCTAGCCTACCTGTAATAAGGGAGATAAGAGGTCATGTTAGAAGGAGGTACTCTCATGTCTGTATACATAACGACAATAACTTTCAGGATATGAACTTCATTGAATGCGGATGTAGCGACCATACTTACGAGCGATAGCTGACTGATGACTAACTAGTAGGCCTTGGCCAAGACTCGATAGCAGGCTCGATAGCCCAGCAGGCTTAACTTCATTAGCATGACTGTGTATAGTATAGGCCTATATCTTGTATGTAGTTCAGTTCTTGTCAATTAGCTCGGTTCCTCGGTCATGATCTCAACACCTTATCAACCAACCTCCGCCGGGGCCAGGAGTAAACAGTGTCTCCCTCTTATTAGTCCAACGAAGGTGGCACCTAAGAACGTATATCTTTAACCATTAATGTTGTGTTTTAATGATTGCGTATCTATGAAAATGGGATAGGGTAATTTGCGCAGAGAAAAAGGGGAAAAGATGGTTCTCTCAAAAATGGCGGGCTGCATTCGCCTATTGTGTCCGATGTAGACCACACAATATGTTCATTAATTTACTCCAAAATAAGGTTAACGCTTTTGAACACGAAAATATAACATATTTAAATTATCCTATTATATCATTTGTGGTTATTGTTGTTGCTAGTTTGGTTCATGAAAACTACTGTCAAAGTGTGTGTGTGTGTGTGTGTGTGTGTGTGTTTTACTGTGTTGTGTTTAATTGCTTACGGTTGTTTACACTAACAAACGTTCAACCAGAAAGTCTGGTAGTCAGTCCGCTAGAATGAACAGCATATCAGTTGGAGTAAGCCGACGTAAAACACTATTAAGCTTGTCCACACCAGCAACAATGTCGAAGCAACAAGTTGCCAGTTGCTTCGACATTGTTGCTGGTGTAGACCGGGCTTTAGTTACCGATAAATGTATCACAGAGAAATGTTTGGTCGAGCGTCATCTCGCCGAACACGAACCGCGTCATCACCTGCGTGTTTCAGAGACAAAAACTTTCAGTAGGTGCATATGAACTCATCTACTCATTTTTGCCGACACGACGCTATGTTAGTGAAATATATACTATCGCCCGGTCTTTGTCTATCTGTACGTCTGTCTGTCCGTCCATCCGTCAGACATGTATTGTATCGAAACGACTGAATGCACCACAACGCAATCAACGACGTTTTATAGCACCTACTGCAAAACCTTTCAAAGGAACCTTTTGTTGCAGTACGTTGTAGGTATTTTGCCCCACAATATGCAGCTAGCTCGACTCACATAAAATCTGGACAAAAAAACAACGTCTGAATACAATAATCATGATTAAATAACTATCTCAATAGTACAGTGTAGCCGAGTATTGTTTTCCAACAAACTGGAAAACTGATTCTGGAACTTGGCTTTTGATGACTGATGACCACTGGCGTAACTACGAAGTCGGGGGCCCCTAGGCACAATAACTGCTTCACTGGGGCACGCTTTTGTGCACCACCGTGTGTTACCTATGATATGTTTATAAGTAAGCAAGTAAATTTATAGAGCGCGGTTATCGTCAAGCGGTCCTTGACGATAACCGCGCTCTATAAATTTACTTGCTTACTTATATCATATAATACCCTTAATCGTCATCGAAGCTCCATAAAAGTCGTAACTTTTATGGAGCTACGATGAGCGTCGTTTATGTAGTACATGTCCAATGTTAAAGGCGTTTTCGAGCGAAAATTTCTAAGTCCCGTCGAAAGGGGTCCCAAAATGGCGGTTTTTGGGACAAAAAGGGGTGTAAAGCTTAATGTTTGGTTTTGCGACCCCCAAATGGCACATCCTTGCGCGGAACGGCGTCTTTTGACGTATTTTGCGTCAAAATCCGTGCGGGCGTCTTGGCTGTAGACGATTTGAAGAACACCCCCAAAAAACAAACAAATAGCCGAGTAAACAATTTGATGCGCGAAATCGCGCATGCATGCGCAGAAACGAAACCTCTTATCCGATCTGGATGAAATTTTGCAGGATCCACGACGTAATCAAGTAGGTAAATTTTGGTGACCATCGGTTAAGGGGTTTAGGCGTGGCAGGGGGTCAAATTTTGGCCTTTCCCGTTGACTTTGATCGTCGTCCTTACAACACTCTCGCACTACCCTGCGAGTGTGTGATTATTTGACCCTCTCGTTGTCTGTCCCGTACACTGCCATAACTTGACTTGTTCCGTTGCTAGAAAATCTAAACATTGAGTTTTCGACATCGGTATGAATCACGGGCCAGCAGCAAATGTGCTGATCGAGAACTTCAAGACCCACAGTCTGTATTTGTCTGTCAGCAGATCCGAAAGCGGATCCGAATTAAATTTAACGCTAAATTCATCTGCAGTATGGAGTGTAACTCGTCAATCCTCCCACAAATCTACACGGCACTGCCTAAAATCCGTGAGCTGTCGGCCATTGAGGCCGCCTCTCTTGGTGATTCAGTGACGCACCTTAAACCCTGAAGCGCTGACGGTTGCCATAACAACGAGCACTGCTCCAAGCATGCCGTCAGAGCGAAATGTTGTGTCGCTGTAGATGATGAGAATGATTCCAGTCAGAGCTATAATTAGCGCCACTATCTACGCTCCAGCAACAACACATCGCTGTCAACTAACGGCAGATATACAGAGACAGATACCGACAGCATACGCATGATTGTGGCTGTGCTGGCATAGCTCTCAGCAGCCTATCAAACGTCAGCGTTCATCAGTGAGCTTGTTCCTGTGTGCAGTGCTAACGTGATCAACGATTTACCATCAACGTCATCACTACTACGAAGTTGTCTATAATAAGTGACTCTCGTCTGTAACATTATATACAATGACCTACCTCAAGTTTACTGGCTTCTTAAGGAACAAAATGCCAAATATTTAGAAGCAAATGAATGATTACAGAAAGAATGCCATAAACCAACTCGAAGAGCGACGAAATTCCTCTGTAGAATGATCCATGACAGTAGGTAGAAAAAGTTTGACTGGGTGGCGAAGAGAGCGACAGCATCGACAGCGCTGATGAGATGGAGCGACCGGACAAACACGTAGCTCATAAACGTCCATAGCAACGAGAACGCCGCGCACTTAGCAACCGCTGTCCGATACACGGACCCAGTGTAGATACCGTCGGCGCCGGCGTACACCTGGGCACTCTCTCTGCATGCCATAATATTTACTGAATAGACAGTTCAGCGTCGCAGTCTATACAGTAGTATAGACTGCGACCCTTATGCTGCAAGACCCACGCTACTAGGCTGCGATAGCAGCCTAGTAGCGTGGTCGGTAGGTCGCTTGCTGTCTGTACACGTTCGTTAGCCGTAAAAAAACGGCTGAACTGATCGAGATGCCGTTTGGGTTGCTGAGTCGGGTGGGCCCAAGGAACCGAGTTTTAGATGGGGTGCAGATCCTCCCAGGGGAAGGGGCAATGTTTTGTTGGCGGCGCATTGTAGGCAGAGATCGTCGCAGCAACGCATCGGCTGACGCGTCAAGTTGAATCAGCCAATCTCAGTGCCTGCCTAACACGCCTTATCTCGGCGAAGTATCGACACTGTGTTGTTGTTGTTATTATTATTATTATTAAAATGTACTATTTAAAGTGATGCTGTTTTTACGTAGTTTATGTTATACGTTGCGATAATTAATGACGATTAATTAATGTAACTATAACTAAGGGCCGGTTTTTCACCGCAAATTAATCTCCCATTAAGTTAATGGTAGTTAAGTTAAGTTAAGTTAATTAATAAGAGTTAATATTCCATTAACCATAATGCGAGATTATTTGCGGTGGAATGTAATACGTAAAACTTCGGCGTGGATTTTTGTGTATCAGTTTTGCATGGTAGAGAAGCAGCAATGACATGAAGAAATTGCCGATGTTTTAGTTGCAGCCGATAAGAGAAAAATATTTACCTGAAAGCATCGCGCACGGACAGTTTGCCACGTTGTAGTAAATAACGGTAAGCGACGTGTAGAGGGTACACGAAGATTGTAGGGAGAGTAGCGATATTGACGGTGAAAAGAGGAGCGTTGAAGTGGGAACTGGCAGTCAATGAGATGAGAGAGCGCGTGACGGCGACGAATGCAACGCCGGCAAGCGACATGAGCACGAGACCGATGACGACTCGACGTTGTTGTATCGAGCATCGCAGGTGTCTGCGTGTCCGCTGACAGAACAACAGCATCGCAGAACACCGCCTCTTCCACTGCGATCCAGACGAACCACCAGCATGCTCAGCGTCATCAGCGGAAAGAGTTGCTGTATCTGATGACGAGTGAATTTCTGTGGCATCATTCTGCCTCATTTTGCACTACGTCACTCGTCCTCGCAGTTCAGCAACAACGGAAGGATAATCGAATGACCGACACAATATGCGCGTTTTGCTGCAATTTCAAGAAACGCCATCTTGTTAGTCAGTGCAAATCACTTTGTAGTTGTACTCACAGTTAATTACGCATTTTAAGAAATACAAAGCTTTACTCGACCTCCAAATAATGATGTACGAAACACAACATAAAATTGCCTACCTGCTTTGTAATTGAAGCCAAGAAAAACGTACATGGCATCTACATGCCATGTACATGCCCACGAATAAGAAAATCACATCGTCGACTTAGTTTACAACTATCGTATCTCGGTTTTGGACAATTTTACAGGAGACACAAAAAACGTTGCAAAATTTCTTCAAAATGACTGCTTCTGTTGAATTTACACACACAAATGCATAAACCTCTCCCCGTGTGATTGATAACAGCATTTTTGTTTCAAAAGTTATTAATTAACTGTTGTTAATTAATATGTGACTTGTGATAGTTGTAGTCTTAAAAACTCCGCAAGAGCAGCCCGCGTTTTCCGTTTACAATTATCGTATCTTCACATACAACAGTTGTAAACGGAAAATGCGGCTCGATCTTGCGGGATTTTTTGGCGTACAACTATTGCAAGTCAAGATACGATAGTTGTAAACTAACAATTCTATTATATGTGTGCCCTGAAATCCGTGCACAAGTATGGTAAGTTGAGTTGCGATAGTTGTAAACTAATAATTTACTCGCTGTTGGTGCCGTGATGTTCGTTTACAACTAACGTAAGTCGAGTTACGATAGTTGTAAACTGACATTTGTTTAACATTTGTGCCGCTATATCCGCACACAAGTATCGTAAGTCGACCATAATCTGTAGGTTTAGTTGGAAACTTAACAATCTGACACAGCATGATGATTTACTTTATTTTACAAGTAAAGCCTTACAGTTTTTACAGTTGCAGATATTTTAAAATTTTTCCGTTAATTGGAACGAATTGTTGCGTTTGTCTGTACAAAGAAATTGCTGATAGTTGACCATAACGGCGGATTTCCCGGGGGCGGACGGCGTGGTGTCCTTGTCTGCGCATTTGACGAATAAACGGGGGCAGAACGCATGAAGGTTAAAAATATGCGCATAATGGGAATCAATGTTGATAAGTTCGTTTCTAGCTTCTAGCCCTTAAACCCCAGCAGAAGCTCCACATCTGGAGCCCCCTAAGGCCCCTATCGTTAGGGACCAACCTAATTCAACATTTCACGGCCGTGACATTTTCCGCGAAATTGGTCCATTTCCGTGAAATTTCGTGAAATCCGTGATTTTAGCCCTTCAACTTCAATTTATGAAGGTTTCCATCAACAGCATTTGCGCGGATTCTGCTGTTTGCTAAGTGATTACTGATTAGTGGTTAAATGTTACACTTCACCACTTAAGTAGTCGAAACGTGTTACTTACTTACACATCCCACCACACTCACACACTTACTTCGCGACAGAGAGGTCAGATAGGTTTCCGTTGCTCAGCCGCCTGGCGCTACAGTACTTGTCTGTAACAGTGTCGACGCTGAAAGAAGCGTCAGTCAACACACCACTGTAAGAGCCCGGAAGCGCAAGAGACTGTCAACTAGCAACTTTGCAAATCATCATCGCTATGAACTCAAAACTGAGATCGTCTCAGTAGTACAATGACTCTGAGTCTCGATACAACAGTTCACATTATAGGCCACGTATGCTTTCTAATTTGTGTGCAATCATATCCTAGCTAATATGTGCGTGCTATATTTTCCGACGTATGGAATTTAGAACAGTTTCAAACGATTAAAGTGACATTGAAGGTCACTCGAGGTCATTTTTGTTGGTGCCATTCGATAGGCCACACATGATTTCCTAGTTTTCAGCAGGCTTTGAGTAAAATAGATCTAATGGAATTTGGACTTTAGTCTTCCACTGTAATGTCTCTATCTTGTAGATTTACCGTTTCCAAGATAACTGAACTGACACCCATTTATTGTCTCAAAACATGACAGCCAAACAAACAATCAAAATAATCACTGGCAAAAGGTAGTCTTAGGAAGCAATGCTTTCGTTTTGAGACATCACTTATTTTTGCATAATTTAAAGAGATCTTTGGCTTCAAAAAGCCCTCGTGCTACCACACCGTGTCATTTGCCATTTGTCTTGATAGAACAGCGGCTGATGACAGACGGACTGATAGACAGACGAAAGGACACTGGGCCATACCCATAGCATGTACTACGCTATCATAGCGCTATACTGTAAAAGCTACTAAAAACGGGTTTTAGGCTCTCTTCGAAATTTATTATCAGACTATAACAGAGCTATACCGCATGCTGTAAATAGTGGCAGTCTTTTGGAATGAACAATTCCTTGTGCATATTATTTCATAATCATCTCATAGTCGTGTTAACAGCTAGTGCTTTCGTTCTCGACAGCTGATGGAGAAACTTCGCTCAAAACAGATTAATAACCATAACTATATACAGGGTGGGCCAAAAAAGTGATACCTCTCTTACATTACATTACATTGTAAGAGAGGTATCACTTTTTTGGCTCACCCTGTAGATACAATGTCCAGGAAAAATGTTGAGGGCCTACGTAACTCTTAACATGAAACGAATATAGGCTACCTCAGAGAGATTCCTATTTGATTTGCATTTTATTTCAGTTGTACTAAGTGGATCATACAGAAAATGCCTCTAAGAATCCAAATTCTAAAACTGAAATTAAACTGAAACTAAAAATTCTAAAAGCAAACGTTTTTCACACTGCTGGTGCACTCGCCAGGTTTGAGTACTTCGGCCAGTGAGAGTAATTACACTCGCATTAGACAGCGCTTCTTTTCTTTACCAGCCTGTTAACGCTATTTAACCATGACCTTCTGGCATTACATTGCATGGCTGACAAGAGTGCGTGATAAGTAAATTTACTTCATCAACATAGACTAAATCTTAAGTGTTACAGCGATCGAGCTGGTGTATGCTCATTGTAAACTATTATTTACATGTATTGCTACTATTTTGAGCCAACTACAAATTGGCTGACAGACCCGCGCGATGCAGTGCCTCAGGCCCATAGTGTTGTACACAGATGTCGACTGTCAGTGTGATAAACGGGCGACCGAGACCGTCTCCAGTTTATCACACTAACCGTCCTGGTAAGCTGACATTACCTGGGACGATCAGCCGTTGCAGAGATATGGTTGATACTAACCAAAATTTAAACGGTTCACGTGACCTAATCACGCCCTTTCCGTGGGCTAGCACTTACTACCGTCAACCTACCAAATTTGACGTCTCTATCTACACTCAGTACGCAGATATGAAAGGCGATAGAAAACGTCGAACATGGTGTAGTTTGGGGTAGTTATGGTCACTCAAGGTCATCGGAAATAGCACCAATCGATAGAGCATATACGAGTTCCTATTAGCGTTCCATAGTAAGTATGTCCCTGTCTTGCACCATGTCTGAGATATAGCGAGATATTGGTCGAAAAACGCAGTTTGAACGTATTGAAGCTATTTGGCGCCCCCTGTTGGGGTGATCGCATTGGAATTTCGTCGAGATGTTGACATCAGAAATGGCGTTGTTTGCGTGATCCCGTGTGTAGCCTTTTGGTGCAGTGCCGGCTTGTGTCAGACGGACGGACAGACACACCACGACAGCATATATCGCGCTGGCATAGCGTCGCGCGGTAAAAAAACCAAAAGTCATAGAACAACAAGTCCTTGTTTTGGCGCCAAAATGATGCAGATGGGATAACGTGTCTGCAGTTTTATCCTCTGGCACCCAACGACCACTTGTGCATGTTTTATAAATAAAAAATTAGGTTATAAGCCTACAAAATCACTAATATGC
>Ga0209780_1004592_pt1 | contig 10674 bp, 5 predicted proteins | sample WorMetexBAHAMAS2_FD_187384 | JGI IMG/M metagenome (GOLD analysis project Ga0209780, IMG submission 187384) | Marine gutless worms symbiont microbial communities from Max Planck institute for Marine Microbiology, Germany - Inanidrilus exumae... | ecosystem: Host-associated > Annelida > Digestive... | reverse complement strand
CCCTTCCTCCACCCTACACAACTCGCACATACACCGCACACACCTACCAATTCCCCTCCTCTCTCTGGGCTGGCGCATTGGACCGACATAAAGGTCTCAGCGCTGGGGTCCAGAGTAGGCTGGACCTTTGCCCGCAATAACGAACAAACGAACGCTATGAGCCTATGCCCCTATCCCCCTCCCCAGACCTTACCCCTACTGGATAGGGGACCTCTTCACCTCCCGTGCAGCTAAAGTCAATCACCCATAACTGACTCAATTTTTCACCCCTACCCCCGCCACCTTTCGTGGTGGCTTAGCGGTAGGGCGTTGGACTACTTGCGATTTACACGTCGCGGGTTCAATTCGCGGCCGGTCCGCTTTCACGTAAGATAGGTCAACTCAGCCTTGCATCCCTCCGGGGTCGCTAAATCGAGTAATCAATTTGGGTATAATTATTGTGCATTATTTCGTATTACTAACTTGCTGTGTTTTTGCTACATGGCAATGTTTAATGATAGTTGCGTGACAACTTGTGACCACGTGTTGGCTCAATTAATTTACAGTGTTGTCATGTTGTCACATAATTCCGCTACTGTGATTGGCCGGATGTGCGCGACATCAGTACTGCGTTTAGAACAAAACTCACGACATCACAGTACAATGGACCTAACAAGCCCAATCGCTCGACGCATCAACCCCTGCCAGACTAGTGCGTCGTCGTTTGCCCGACCCACCAAATTTGACAACATTAACTCGCTTACTAACAACGTCGTTTTGGATCTGCTAGATCAAAGCTCATTTTCGATCGACGATAGAAACTGTGTTTTTTGCGGCTCACCATAAAACTGAAGACATTCGGGGGTTTGCCTTTCATGTATAGCTGCAATTTAAGGACATTTTACAAAGTTGAAGTCAGCACTTCACGAGCAATACTTCTACACCGTGTTTCGGAAAAAAAACATCCACTCATATTATTGGCTATAAGTTGAGGAATAGTTGTCTGATTTTAATAATTTTTGACACCTAAATTCCTCACATAATTTGACATCGCATGACAGCTTAGTTGTCCACCTCGCCTAACTAATGTGTCTACACTAGTTTGTAAAACTTATCGCACGAGTTTTGTCGCCATACATTACATATTTTTCCATAGGCCTACAGGTTGTGGACTTTTGGCATCAATTTTCACTAACTGCTGAAACAACAGTTTTTGAACAGTCAACAACCGTTTCCACCGTGTTTACTTATATACATTATATATTCTTTGCCAGTGATGCTTATAACATTTGCCGTGACTGTTTTCAGTGTTGTTTGACTCTTTCAGTCACATGCAGCCGTTGTGAAGCGTTATAACGCATTTTCTGTAAAACTTACTGCAAACACTGACACCGAACAAAATGACATCAGCAAATCAACATTTCCTGTATGTGTTAATGAACATTTTCACATTTAATGAAAGGAGGAATCATTGGAATGTAACGTTTTGTCACAAAGCAAGGCGTGTTTGTAATCTACGGCGACAAAACTCGTGCGATAAGTTTTACAAGGTTGTGTAGACACATTATAGTTAGGTGAGGTGGACACTGGACAACTAAGCTGTCATGCGATGTCAGATTATGTGAGGAATTTTGGTGTCAAAAATTATTAAAATCAGACAACTATTCTTCAACTTATAGCCAATGATATGAGTGGATGTTTTTTTCTGAAACACGGTGTATTAGAACTAAAGCCACATAATGTGCGAAAGTTTCTATAGTATCGGTTGACAAACGACGGAGAAATAATATATTTCTTTCTTTTTTTCATTTTTGTTGCTACCGGATTTTTCCTCGTGAATAAAGATATTCATAAAAGGAGCATACGTAAAATACAATTGTCTGACTCATTCGCTGTAGCTAGACGGGCCACGATTACAAGCGAATTATGCGTTAATTTGCTCCTCCATACAATGTTATCGGTCACTGAGCTAGTCATTTGTTACTCAAACGCGCGAATGCTGTGTTGCTATAGATAGGTTGACAGTGACGTAATTTCGATATTTTATCTATGCTAGCTGTTCTGGCCGTCATGTTGTAGGGCAAGCAAATGTAAACATATGGCAGTACTTAGTCAGATCGCCGATGGTGCCAGCAGTAGGCCCCATAAGCTTTTCTTAAACCTAATGATTCAATTTTATTTAAACATGGTGTCGCCCTAGCGGGATGTAACCGTACTGGCCCGCCGTCCAGTGTCGGCCGCCCGACCGCCCACGCGGAAGTACATAACATATCGCAACGACGCCGTAGGAGGACCGAGCCACGGCCATAGGAAACACGCACAAAGATTGGTACAGATCGCGCGTGTGCTTCTGGAGATTATCTCGGACACACACACACAGATACACACGCACACAGACGTACTCATCACAATACTTCGCACCCTTACGAGGGCACAGTAATTACATGTAGCTAATGTACAGAACTGGTTGAGTCAATCGGTGCCCCTGTCTACTGAGTGCGCGTGAGCGATATAGTGAGTTGATGACGCAGAAAATAGATGCCGGTCGAGATAAAAAATAATGCATCGAATGCGGGGATTTCTCGCGTTGATTGGCTTTATAGACAACTTTATATTCATCTTTATTCACCAAAATGGTAGACAGAAATATAATAACACAAAAACAATAAAAAGTGAAAGAAAAACATAAGCTAATAACTGAACTAAACATCGAAAGAATGCTAGAGGAAAACGAAACGAAAAACAAACGAACGATATAATTATAAACAACTTTATTCGCCTGAAAGGCAGCATACAAGTTTAGTCGTTAATTTTATCGCGCGTCATTATATCACAGCTATGCAGACAGAGCACGATAGTGATATAGCAATTCTGTCAGTCAGTCTGCTCGTCCGTCTGTCACACACAGGGCTGGAAAAAAACTAGTTTTTAAAAATTGTTTCTAGGTTTCTAGGTTTTTAGTTTTTTAGGTTTATCTACGAAGACCGATGTCGCCATACACGAAAGTGTGAGCCAAAAGCATCTGAAATCTGCATCCCATAGGACTCACACAGTAGTGTACACGGTATGCTATTTTCCTTATCATGGATTACAGCATACTAAAGATAAAAAAAGAAAGATGAAGGAAATGAAGCACGAATCTTACAAATCACAATTCCTATTCCAATACGAGATTTAAATAATTAATTTCAGTCATTGATTTAAATAAATTACAATAAAATAATAAAATTAAGACCTAAAAACCTAAATTGAGTTTTTTTAGTTTTTAGGTTGTTATAAAAACCTAAAACCTAGGTTTTTAAAACCCATTTCTACAGCCCTGGTCACACACTGGTAGTTTGTGTTAAAGGACTAAGTCGATCATCAGACAATCGACTTTGCATATTATCCTAGCGTTTGAATGTGTCAATGTACAGTGTAGCATATTTAAGTGATCATTTATTTGATTCACTTCACTTATGTTTAATTATGAAGGTTTTCTTTGCTACCACATTTGTGATGAAATAAAGTTGTGTGTGTTTGTAGTCTGCTGGAGATACACGCGGTAAACTAAGTCGGTTCGTCGTACATACTAAGAGCGTACGTACAGTACTTATTTTATATTTCAAAACGTACATGTGTGCATATTTTAACGTACATTATTTTAGCGTACGTTAAACGTACGATGTACAAAATAATTTAAACTACAGTACACCATTGCTGTATTAAAATTGTTGCTGCGAGTTGACAAACGCGTGTGGCGTTATACCGGTAAATTTTTGTCCAGTGTAATGAACAAGCCCCGATGACAGCAGATCGATACGCCCCCGTTGATGGTCATCTCGGTCCTTTCCGGTAATTAGGCGGTATCAATAACCACGGCAATGGCTGTATCTTGCTTGGTTGTCGAGACACTTAGGACGGATTTTTCGGCCTCAAAGACATTTTGTGCACTTCTCACAGAGTGAAAAACCCTCATCGGCAATGTTTTTATGCTTCGTGACCTTTTGACCCCAAAATATGTGGGTTTCCCGGGCTCATCGTGAAACATTTCTTCGTTAAGTTTGGTGATCATCGGTTTTTGAGATATCGTGTGGAAAAAAACAGACAGACAAACACACAAACGCCGCAGAAAAAGAAAACACTACCCACGTGACTGCGTCGGCAAATATTGCGTTGCTGGTGTACAGTGATTCAGTAATGCGGCGTTCACGAAAGGTTAAAAACAACGAGCAGCAAATGAGACACGGCAACTGGTCGGACAACTTCATGAAAACGCCGGTGTGTCCAGGGTTGTCTAAGTACCATACACGCTCGCGTGTGTGTGTGGTGAATGACAGGAGCGCCTCCTCATTCATCAGGCACAGATATGATAGGCGTCGGTGCATTGAAAACAGTCGCAAGGCAACGCCACCGACTAATTTGCCACCCTCCCTGACGTCTTTGTACTGCGCTGACTTCGCCGCCCGCCGTCAATCGTATCTGAGCGAGCGCCGCGCGCCACGAGCTCTTCTCGTCAAAAGGCTGTCATCAACGCGCCGCGCTTCGCCACCGATCAGTCACGCTTCTCAACGAGAGTGACGGCATGCGGTCACCTGCTCCGTTCAAAATCTTTGTCTCACGAGAAAACTGGCGGCGAACGATGGATCTAAACAACTCTAACTACAGTACAATTTGAGACGATAATGGGGCGCACAATATTATGCAGGAGTGAAAAATGCAGAACATCGCATGATAATCTTTATTCACCCAACAAGTGGTATAGTAATATACAATTAAACAAAATAAATAACATTAAAGAAAAGATCACTAACAAAAAGAATATAGAAACGAAGCAGCAGTTTGTCAATAGCACAATAAGTTAATACTATTTACAATGACTGAAATTTAGCAGCCCTGTTAATAACCGATGAAGTATGGATAACGAAACTTTTACTGGCATAAAACACAACGGAAATTGCATCTTTTTCGCCTGTCTTTTGTGTCACTGTGTTTTTCTGATGCTATTACTAGTTGGTGACTAGAGATTTGTATAAAATGATAAGTTTTAAGTCGAGAGTTCAGAAACGTCGGGTCAGAACGTTGCGAGTATGAAGTACTCCGGGAGGTTATTGCAGCTCAGCGGACGCGCGGGCTCGATCGATAGGTTGACAATTTGACCAGTGGCAGAACAAGTAGTTTGCAGTTCGTTGGTCGGAGAAGAAAGAAATGAACAGTCTGGGGCCCAGTTTACAAAATGTCTTAGGATAAACTTAGGAAAAGTTAAGGATAAAGTGTGACTTAGGAAAATCTTAAGAAAAACTTACGATAAACTTGCGCAAAACTTAAGATTAACTTAATAAGAAAAATGCAATTTCTCACAAATAACTTATCATTTCTTCACAGAATTGCCTGCATATATGTATAGGAAGAACTTAATAAGTCTTAGGATTGCTTTAGTGAATTACATGTAAAAATCTATGAAGATCTTGATCTTATAACTTAGGATAACTTAAGATAAACTTGGGGAAAACGTATGCTAAACTGAGGATTTTTCCTAAGATTTTTTTTTGTAAATCGCGTCCCAGGCCTGCGCCTGATTGTTAATCAACCTATCGATAGAGGTCGTGCGTCCGCTGTGCTGCAATAACCTCCCGGACGCGGGTAATCGAGGGCTGACAAGGCGAGCAACGTTGGCATGCGCGTCTAGACGACATTCGTCACGACAGGCGGCATTGCGACGGTCGCCGTCATTGACGCCGTATAGCGATGATAGTTATTTACCAGTGATTTAACAGCGCCCGGCCAGCCACACTCTCGTTCCCGCCGCAGGCTTAAAACGTTTCTTGCGTTTTCTGCTTATGTGACATTTATGAAGTTTTAACCTTTTTAGTTTGCAACTTTTTAAATTTTTAAACGTGTCAGAGTACCTGTGCAGATAATGAAAATTCTAACGAGCAGCCCCTTAAAACAAGAGCAACGAGCTTCTGTACTTGTAATTATGCATTTGTGGTTTGCGAGTTATTATGCGTTTTTTTCTTTTTGTTTGATTCTACCTCTTGTTGGCGATATATATAAAGCTGTTCATTAGTAATAAACTGTGTGTCAAATAAAGCCACTAATGAGTGTATTGGCTGTTGCAACATTATGTGTATGTGTACATGTACTTGTGTAAATTAGTTAAGATTTAGTTGTTATTTTTTTACTACTTTCGCTTTATTATTATGCTACTATTTATATGGTGAATAAAGATTATCAATATTTTTCTTCTGTGAGTCGATTAACGTGCCGACCCATTGCAACGTACCTATACGCACGAGTAGCCTACATGCGCTTTGTCCAGAAGTTGCGGTCGCGTAAAGGGTGAGACCGTGAGAAGATGGCGATGCAGCCTCTTGCCTAATTATTTTGGACACTTGCTGTTTGCACTGATGGACCAGCCAGCGACGTACATGGGTTCTGTGACATCTTACAACCAGGCTGTAAAATGCATACGGGCCTATACGGGGCCTAGCTATTAAACGAAAGCATGAAATATGTACTTTCAGAAAAGCACAAACAGTTCTTAACTCGATCACCCCATTCTATCAAAAATTTTCCTGGAACGATACGATTGGGTGACCAGGTGTCTGGGCCCCTAGCTACGACAGTGCCATATGATCACGTTGCCGAAAAGTGGTCCCTTCCATGCCCGAGGGTAACTTAATAACGGGACGAACGACAAACGATCGAATAATGACTTCGCGGTGCACATGGTTCGTGCATGTAGTACAATCTAGTTATCGTCACTTGAGCCATGGCGACTTCAATTACTCGGCATGGAGCAGGTGCGCGAAAAGAAGATCGCGGATTGGACAAAGTAGCGTATGCGCATGTAGTCCACGTGTAAAATGCAAAAATGAGCTTCATCGAATTAGTGGCGAATCCCGGCGGCAATTGGCGATCTGTCTTGCTACGTCACGACATCACGAATGAACGCGGTAGCCAGCAGTCTAGCAAGTGACGCCACAAAACGTTAAATTTCCGTCCGTCTGTCCGTATGTTCGTCGGCCTCCGTGTCTTCCTGTCCCTGTCACGTGCTGTAGACCTAATTATCTATCAAACGATGGCTAGAGGCGCAAGCAGTGACTTAGTGAAAAGAAGACACTCAAATAACAGGAAGGAAGACGCTCCATATAGATCACACGCGGTCAGCCTCTTTATACCTGTACTGCATCCACGACGTCGCCTATACATAACTCCCCCGGGACAGCTGTAAACCCAATATCTTACGCTGCATATACATTTTCGCAAATTATGACTTTGCCCACGGTAGCGATGGCGATGTATTGTAATGAGCTCGTCTACGTCTTTGTCTCTGTGTGTCTGCCTGTCCGCGAGCATATCTCCCGAACCACACGCGCGACCTTTATACAATTTTTGTGCATGTTGCCTATGGCCGTGGCTCGGTCCTCCTGTGGTGGGGTGGCGCTATACCAAGGGAATGGGCAATTTTGGGGGTTTTCTTCTCCATTGACAATGAATTATATGGGCCTATTAATTATAATTGGAATTAGCATTACTTCTAATTAATTAGCATCTAATTGTAATTAGAACTAATTAATTACCCATCACTGAATTATTAGTAAGTGGATTTTACCATCACGCTAATAGATATATGACATTACTTTTGGGGTTAGATTACCACGAACATTTAGTGAATCTTGGTATACCAAGTTTCGAAGCTCTACATTTCTGCATTTGTAGACGTCATAACCCATTAGTTTTGCACTGGCATAGTCTGAAGCATTAATTTTGTTATAGTTGGTGCAGTAAATAGTTTTTTTGTAGTTTTCTTCAATCACTTGATAGTATATGACTGAAATCAAAGCTCTGAATAAATGAATGAATGAATGAATTTTTAAGTGAATGGAGTAATGTTTGTCCTAGAATCGATGTTGTTCACTGCTTCACTGAGCTGTCCGTTTGTTGCTTCGTTTCAATTAAGGTCTGTCGTCACAGAAGTTTCAGCTCCAGCGGCGTTCGCTGAGACGCTCGGCGGGGGTCAAGTAACGCAAGCCGCTCGTGCAAGACCGTATATACGTCGTCCTATCTATCCGTCACGGACCACCGGGATTGCATGCATCAAGGACCACCCACGCCGCCGGCGACATTATGCAACAGACTCGACCACTGAACGACGGACGGACGCCTGACATGGGAAATAACATTAGTGGCGTGTCCGGCTAAGTGCGATATCGGCCCGATGGTCGGCGACGATAACAGCTGGCAACGACTAAATAACACTTACCGTCGCTGCCAAATTCAACTTGAAACCAAGTATTAAAAATTCGGTCGCCGTGATGAGAGTGAAGCTAATGACGTTCTTTCAACATCTCCTCACCATCGTCAAATTCAGGATAATACGCTATATATTTCTTTTGGCAAGCTTTTCATTTCATTGTAGATAAGACACAAAATGCTTGCAAGATTTAACGTAATCAGATTTAATGTATATTTTCCTTCTCATTCATCAAACTTAACTCGCACCGAACTCGGCCTATGACTGTAGCTGAACAGCACAGTAGCCATGCCTAACGGCGTTCACAACTAGAAGCCGAATGGAATTAACAGTAAAATTATGAGAAAAATAAAACCATTCTTGAAAAGACTGCATAGGGTTGAGCGCCAGAGTGCCCGAAAGTCAAAATCTAAAAATGGTCGGTTAGCCAGCCTGGTATGGAATCCATGAGTTGTGTAGCTATTTTGGGAACACTGAGCTAAAATGGGTTAATTACAAGAGCTCAGCAATTGCTGGATGGCCGAATATGTCGTATTGCAGGAGCCAAAATTTTTTCAAAAGTCTAACATCCTACCTCTGCGGATCGGGACCCCATCTAGCACAATAGTAGCCGTCCTCTGTGGTGATTCTCAGACGAAAAACCAACTCGATCCGTTTAGGCACAATACGCCAACGTGCCACACAGACACATAAGCCGAACCTTTACAACGGTCAGCTTAGTCACTGTCCTCATTATCCACACATGTCGATAGGCAATGTATGGATATATCAGTTACTGTTTATTTATTTAGTTCGTTTGTACGGTTACGGATTTCTCCGGCAAAAATAATGCTAGCGGCGTCAAATTTTTCACGGTGGTTCTTCGGCGTCATGGGCAGGGAATCTCCCATTTTGGGGAACTTTGTTGACCCAGAAGCCCAAAATCGGACGAATCGGCGCGGGCGAGTGGACGTAAGATCGGCATGTGTGGATAACCGTCACTGACGGTACTTGTTTTGGAACTCTGGGCAAAATGGGTTAAATGGGCCTAAGTTAGGCCGACGCGCGAGCAATATAGAGCAAATACAGTTTGATCTGACACTACTGAAGTGTCAAGTGGGACTGTTCTGTTGCGAAGAGTGCGAAGACGGCGGTATAGCACGGCGAACTGCAGTGGTCATGACCTAATGAGACGGCGAGGCTCACGGATGCCGGTCGGATCGCTGCATACGTCCAGCGGTGACGTAACCGACGCGCGTTACGTCACCGCGACGTACAGAGATCGTACCGCCCAGGTAAGAAGCGTGACGTCATCCGCGCGTGACGTCAGACAGGTGATACATGCGGTCGACGTAATAGCGAGCGCATGGGCGCAACTTGACCGCGACATAAAAGTGACTCGTAATGGACGCGAAGCAATTTGTCCAACTCGTTAGCCGCCGCCGGACCACAGCTCTACCAAGCACAGACATCGTGTCACGTTCGTAAATCACATCGAAATCTGTCGGTCCCAGTTGCAGATTCAATTAATTCAAAACATAATATATCGGTCATAGCATAAAACGACGTGTATTAATAACGACTGATGCGCAGATCATATCATTTTGCTGCGCAATGCATTCTATGCATGTGCATTATCTGCCATTGTAAATCTCTGTCCGTCCCAACAATCGTCTACGCCGTTAAAACGGCTGAACATATGTAAACGTTTAAAATGTTTAACAACCCCATCACTAGTTTTCATCTCGCTACGCATGTTTTTTGTGTTACGCTGTACTCTTTTTATTTAGCCAACGTTTTTAAAACCGATATTAAAGTAGCATGCGGATAATAAAAATTCCAAAAGATGTACTTTCGAAACAACAACAAGCAAATAATATTTTTATTTTTCTTTTGTTTCGCTCTAACCCGAATAACTATATAAAGAGCTATTTCTAACGAAACTGCGTTTAGTGCTAGGCCATACTAATGTAAATGACATAAGTATTTGTTATAAAATGTGAAATTGCCAAGTTCTGACATAGCTCTGCGTAATAGCGTTAACGTTTGTTGTTATGTCTGTTTTCTGTTGTGTTTTTTTATACTGGCCACTTTAAACTGCGACTGCAATCGATCTATAACCACGCATACGATCGTGATTGGTACACGTACTGCCAGAATCAATACAAAATGGCCCGCGGTTATATCATAAGTCACGTGACAAGGTCACATCTGCTGGATGGAAAATAGCGTGAGCAACGTCGAATTGTCCATCCGTGCAGACAGAAAACATCGTTCACGAACCATTTACCGGCAATTATTTATTTATAAACATTAAGGCAAATATAGCACGAGTGACAGTAGGAAGTCAAGTCAAGTCAAGTCAAGTCAATGCTGTTGACGGACGCAGGCTCTTCTGAGCCTCTATGTCCGTATCGTTGATAAGACACTAATACTGATTTTAATAATTTTCAGTATCAAACTCAGATCGGTCTCCG
>Ga0209780_1004591_pt1 | contig 10676 bp, 7 predicted proteins | sample WorMetexBAHAMAS2_FD_187384 | JGI IMG/M metagenome (GOLD analysis project Ga0209780, IMG submission 187384) | Marine gutless worms symbiont microbial communities from Max Planck institute for Marine Microbiology, Germany - Inanidrilus exumae... | ecosystem: Host-associated > Annelida > Digestive... | reverse complement strand
TAGGGCGTGTATTTACTACAGTGTCTTCACACATGAATTGGGAAGCATTTGTGGCCTGTAGTTGCAAGTGTCTCATTGAAACTGAAGGACTTCTCAAGGCATACACATACGCTGTAAAATTGATAAGATAAATTTTGGCAATAATGCAAGATAAAGATGTTGTTTTGTCGACCTTTAATAGGAAGTGATATTGGCCTGTGGCCAATCGAATTGCGCCATTTTTGGTGACATTGAGTGACCTCCAAAGTCGTTTGCCTGTTGCAAGCCATTTCAAATATGTACAGCTGTTGACAAGATTTCGATGAGAACAGGTTGTCTCCCTACAGTAGCTGAGCTTTTTGTATGTGTATTAATGATCAATGTTGACGGTGTTGTGTAAGATCTGAGCATTGAATCCCACTGCGGGCTTTTGCATTTATCACAACAGCCACAGATATATGCGTAACAATAATAAATGGTGATGGTGTGTGTGGACAGTAACAGTTGGCTGATTCTGAGGGTTGGCAGCCACCTGCGACTGAGCCTGCATTCATCAAGCAAGGTGGTTGAGGATTGCAGACTTTGCTGATGCCCTGTAACAAGGCTGCTTACCACGCCATCCAATCAAATCGTTTGCTGTCAACTATGGGCGAGTTGATATACAAGGGGTTATGGGTTGCTCGTCGATAACCACTGCTGCAGAGCCACCGTAAATGCACCATTGTGTGAAAAAGTGACGTAATCCAGAAGTACATAATATATAGCACTGTCATAAAAGAGGAGGACCAAGCCATGGCCACAGGTAACATGCAGAAAATTCGGTGAAATTCTGACATGTGGTTTTGACTTTTGAGATATGCGAGCTCACAAACAGACACACAAACAGACACGCAGATCACAAGGCACCCCTACTGGGGACGAAGTAGTTAACCAGATGAACTGCTACAGCGGCAGTTGCCTTATTGACAGCACTGAAAACGTTGTCATGACGGCTTGTACGGTAGTACAAGCTGTTGTAAACGCGACTAGCCAAAGTAATGGGAAAGGCCCAATATCTTATAAACTGCTGAGCTAGGATCACCAAAATTGACACAGAAATTTTCCATTGCGAGTCCTGGAAACCTTTTTATTTGTGTCAAGAGATCAAAGTTTAACGTCATGACTCAACGAGCACAAAAGAACTGTGCCGACGTGGGTTTTTACACTCTTGTGAGTGCCGGCCTCTTCTCGTCGATTGAGTTGTGGCGTGTGCTGCTGTTGACAGGCGTTTATACCACCGAGAGTTTGACCGACTGTTCGTGGCTGTGCATGGCACTTGGTCTCATCTTTGTCTATCACTTTGTCATTCTGCAGGGTCTCGGACTGGTACGTTTGCATTCCGCCTCGATTTCTATCTCGCTTAGTATCGTAAAATTGAACTTTTAGAAATCACAGAAGTGTTACGTTTGGGGTACTGGTGTGGAGGAGCCAGAGTAAAGATTGGAATGTCCGTTGTTGTAGGAGTCATTTGGTGAATCAATGGCAGCGAGGTCCGATGGGATATTTTCTTGTTTGGAATCGGTGCTTTTGAGTTTTCTTCAGTGCTTTTGACACTGTTGGTTTCACAACTGGAAGGCCCCTGTAAGGCTCCAGGGCAGTAATGTTCTGTGATTTATTTATTGATTTAGGCTGTTGGACTTGCGATTGACAGGTCGTGGGTTTAAATTCCAGCCGTTTCCTTTCACATAACAGGTCAACTCAGCCTTGCATCCATTTTGGGTCACTAAATCGAGTACCTGCTTTGGCTGGTGGTAAAGGCGGGATTCACACCTCTGCCGGGTGGCAGGTAACAGTGTGTGATCCCATATGGCATGTGAGTTTCCCGTAGCGGTGAAAGCTATCTTGATGGTAACTGCTATGCACTCTTTACTTTACTTACTTACTTACTTAGTTGTAGCAAGCAAGTTCTGCTGCGATTCTTACATGTAATTCACTGTTAGCATGTGACTGTGCATCGTGCCATGTCCTCTTAGCTACAGCTTATCTGTTCTTTGCTGTCTACTAACAGTGTTGCTGCTGAGAATGAAAAGTCCAGTTTTTGTGCAAAACAAATTGATTTGAAATGATTTGACTAAAATGAATCACCAAATCATTAGTTTGAATTGTAAATGATTCGCTCTGATGTACGTTACATCGTTTGTCATTATTCCACCAGTTACTGAATTTTTTGGGTCGACTCTTCGACAGAGTTGACCTAATAAAGCCGGTCTCGAATGTCCGTCTGTCCATACGTACGTACTTGCGTACATCCGTCCATCCACAAAACGTTTCTTCGATTTCAGTGTAATTTGGCATGTAGGTAGAGGTCGATGAGTGATGCATGACGGTATGCAGTATGACCCGATCCAAGGTCAAGGTCATGAACCTTTCAAATTTGGAAATTCGGCCATTTTTAAAAGCTGTCTCCTCCGCCATTTACAATGGGAGCTGGCAACTGACCACGGATTCTTAAACTAGGGCACCATATCTAAATTTGATCGGGCCGGATTTGTGATATTTGGCTTAGTTTTTGTGTCATTTGACTTTGAAGTTGGCAGAAACGTCTATCGTTAGTCTTGTACGGAGCTAATTTTTAAAGGTACATATTTATTAAGTTTATTTAGTTGAGCATCGGCCTAGAAGCACTTGAAAGACATCAGGGAAGGTTGCAACACCCTTCAAGAACTTTCGTCCACTTGTCTGTCCGGCTAAGCTATGTTCAAGGCCAAGGCCACTGAATTTTTAGTTAAATTTGAGAGAAGGCCAAGCCACATTAAAGGGACATAATCATGCATTGATGATGGTCATAATTTACAACCATTTGGATGATATTCTAAGTATTTGAATTTTTGCTAATTAGCGTCTACATATGTCAGTGAAAAATCCCAAGTTTGACCAGACCTGTGCTACTTTCAAAATTCGCTGACTGTTGAACTATATACGATAGAGTTACAATGTTGTGGATGAAGTTGGATGTCCCATTACCGGTTGCAGCTAACACAAATCAATCTGAACAGCATGCTGTGTCCCGCGGTGTCCGACCCGTTCTATGGTCGCTACTACCGCCTCTATGCATCGGTTCACCAGACGCTGCTAGTCTCCATTCACGGCAAGTTGTACACTGCCATTGCTCAGTTTGTGCTACGCAGATGTCGACGACAAAATAGATCGGCGACGTCGTCCACCACAGCAACAGCAGCGGCGGCGGCAGTGTCGGCGAACAATGGCTGTGTGGTGTGCAATGGTCATTCCAAACGTAACTAGCTCATGCCGTTTACTGTACAGCGTTGAGTACTTGCACCATATTCAGAAAAGAACACCCTTTGTTTTATTGCATAGTACCTCAGAAAGTTGAGCACTGTGAGCCAATATCAGACAGTCCTACTGTCTGAGTGACTGTTAACAAATGTTCTACATAATTTGTGTTGCATGGTGGCTCAGCGGTAGAGGGCATTGGACTTGAGATTTACAGGTCGCGCGTTCAATTCCGGCCGGTCCGCTTTCACATAACATAGGTCAACTCAGCCTTGCATTCCCTGCTTCGGCTGGGGGTAAAGGTGGGATTCTCACCTCTGTTAGGTGGCAGGTAACACTGGCATGTGAGTTTCCCGTAGCGGTGAGGCATAAGTTATTGCTAACTGCTATATGCACTTACTTTACTTTTACTTTTACTGGTTAACTATTCTTTTTGGGAATCAGAGTTAATTAGGATATCAGTAAATACAAAGTGTTACATTTGGCAGAAAAATATTTAACCACTAGATACATAGAATCGGCTACAGCTTTCGCCCATATTGGTCAGTTATTAGGCACTATGCAATGAAACAAATCAGGTGTTTTATTCTGAATTCCATGTACATACAGTTCATGTGTGCTGCAACAAGCGTAACCAATTACCGACCTTTAAAATAATTCTGTTAAAATTGATCTCATATCCTGTACATTTTATGCATAACACACACATCAGTATTCTGGAGTTTTTTGGAATTATATGTGGCAAGGCCCTCCGAGTTTATTTTATTGTTATTATTATTGTTATTATTAATGTGATTATCGTACATGCAGAGATTATAGTGACACTGTAGGGCAAAATGCTGTAGACTCATGTAAATAATTAGTCATGTCTGCCTAATAGGCCTGTTGCAGTTTGGGAAAGCCACAGAAAATTCTACTTTGTCATTTCGCTAGTGTTTTGTAGATGATTTGGCCTAATGTGTTAACATTTATTGTACAATTAACGTTAAATCGTGACGCTAAAGGAGCAATGAATCAAAAAAGCTCTGGAGGGGTTTGAAAGGCCCATTCTTGCTTTTTTGTCTTAGGTTGTGACTTACTTTGCACAGTGTTAATCCTTGGTACTTACACGTCGATGAAGCTGTGTGTGACTCGTTTGACTTTGAACTGTGCTAGTTATTCGCTCATCTAACAATTGTAGACAATGCCCGCGTGTGAAACCTCACTACTAATGAAATATTACTAGAGATTTTGAGCAGAAGATTAGTCTGTGAATATTTTAGCTAGTGTGTGATCAGTTAGTTAAATGTTAGGCCTGCACCGTGTCGCTGTGTGTTATTTAGTTATATGTGTCAACTATCTCTGCTCTCACCAAAATCAAAACAAGAGTTTGTTGGATTGAACAGTTGTAAGTTGAAGTTTGATGATTGCTAACTCAATGAAGTTTGAGAAAGTACAGTTAGCATTACTCCGGAGTCGTGCGTTGTTGATGTTTGCTGTCGTTTATTTGATGTTTGCTATTCTTTGTGCGAATGGTCGTCTAGTATACTGTGTGGGTTTCAGTATTTTCGCCGGTGATTTTGATGTGACTTGTTTTAGTCGAGTTGAGTGCAGATTTTAGCTGTTGTGATGTGATCGCGAGTATTTATACGTTCTTTGTTTAATGTTGTGAACAGACATCAGCGGCATTTGACAGGAAATATCTATCGCGCTAATATATATGTACAGTTTGCTTTCTGTGTCACTTTCTTGTGATGTGGTATTTAATAGCGGCCGTGTTGTGACATTTTGTTGCGTGCAGCAGGATTCAGCAACAGTTTCGAGTGATCTGCAGGACTTCTGGACTGACTGTATGATGTAGATTGGTTTTCGAATGGTTCTAAGATGTTCTAAACTATTTATCGTTTTTGTGGTATTTATTGTGACTAATTTGTGCATAGCATAGCTAGAAAAAAAATGTGGTCGGGAACATTAGGAACGGCATCCTGAGATTTCCTCAATGTGCCAATTGCGGATCCCAACCTGAGCTTTGCTGGGCACTGATGATGGCCGGGCTGGTTGCCAGGGGTGTTGTCGTAAATGTTTCAGAACCGGAATGCAGAAGGAGCAGTGGCAGATCTGGAAATTTATAATGGAAGAGACCATAAAGTCGAGGTGCCAACGGTGTGGAGTGAGGATGCCAAAAGTGTCGAGGGTGAGGGATAGGTAGGGGGTATCCTCAAAACGATTGATTTTTATAGGATCTGAAGGCCAAAAAAATGCATTTAGTGACTGGTATTTCAATAAATTTCATGCTATTATTTCTATATTTTTTTAATTTTCAGTTATATTTCCTCAAGAATTAATACTCATTAACTGTTAATATTTATAATATAATTCTACCTTAAAGGCGCGATATGGCCTACATTGTGTTGAAAGCGCCGTTAACCTCTAACCAACCTAACCGGTACCAGAACAGCGTTCTGGTACATTCCGGCTCCACTACATCCCTACTGACTATTATCTTGTAGGCACATAAGTGCCTGCAGCAATGGACAGATACACAACATGTTTTATACTCTAGCCGTTCATGAGGCTGTTGTGTTTATACATGTAGTTACTGTACCAATTTTCTGCCCCATGCAGGCTGGGCCACGCTGTCAGAATGGGCCGAACCTGTTTTGTGGTCAGACATCATACAAGGCCAGCAAACCTGGCTTTAGTTTACATCAATTTTTTGTTATTGTATCTTTTGGTTTATTGATATTTTTGTAGGTAGGTTTAGTAGGTTTAGTTTCTTCACTACCAATGAGTAGTAAGCTGCAATTAGATGTCTCTTACCTCAGTTAGAGGTGGCGCCATCTGGTGAACGCATACGAAGGAAAGGCAGGCATGGTGTATTTGCAGGTAAAACTGTGTGATCCATGCCTGAGCTCTTTGAGATATACATAGTATATAAAAGGCGCTATATAAATACGCTTCCTTTCCTTTCCTTTTCCTATTGTACACAGATGTCGATGGTCAGTGTGATAAACTGGTGACCGACGACCATCACCAATTTATCTTACTATCTTACTGACCGTCCACCTGAGACGATCGACGTGCAGTTGCGACATTTTGTAAGTCTGGGTGAAATTTCTAGAGTGAAGTACACTTATTTTGGATATACCCGAACTCCCTTCCAACACAGTGTAGGATAAGCCGAGGGAAACCTCTGTGCCAAAAGCGAGCTCGATCTGTTCAGCCTTTTTCTCACAATGTCGGCATGTGACGGAAATATGATGGTTTGGCGTAGTCAGGGGTCTGGGTCACCCAAGGCCACTGGAAATAGCGCCATTCGATAGAGCACTTACGAGGCCCTATTAGCGTTCCATAGCAACGATGTCTCTATCTTGCACCGTTTCTGAGACATGGCGAGATACTGGTCGCAAATCGCCGATTGTAACCTACCCCACATCTATATGGCGCCTCCGTTGGGGGTAACCCCAATGGAATTTCGCTGAGATCTTTGGCATCAGTAAACTATAGTCCATGTGCTATCGTATAGCGTTGTTTGCGTGATCCTAGGTTTAGTGGTTTTAGTAGAACACCGACTTGTGTCATACAGACGGACGGACAGAAGGACACAAGATGACGGCATATACCGCGCTAGCATATAGCATGGTAATAAAATCAGCAAAAGAACATTGCTAGGCTGTTATTATAAACTGAATGTTGAACATTTTTACACAGTGACAACAAACGCAGCTGGAAAAAAACGCCTATTTAAAATAATCATTGCAGAAGCTTTAGTTCTAATTATATCAGTGGTCGAATTATCAGACAGTTTTCAGGTGGGCCTTATGGCGAGCGCGGAGCGCAAGCCTATAATGGGGGTCTGGGGCAAAGCCTGAACTAAGGGGGCCAGGCCCCCGAGCCCCCCCCCCGTAATTCGAGCACTGAATTATATTATTCCATCTTGTTGTGAGTAAAACGACAAACGGCAGTAATGATGCCTATTATTACTGCATACAGACGAACGACAATTTGTCTCTCTTACATTTCCTTAGTTTGGCTGTAAACACAAGTTACAACATTGATGCCCCAGCTGTCAGAATTGTTATCCACACATGCCGATAGGCAAGGTGTGGATATATGATCATATATCGTTTACTGTTTGTATGCGAGGATAAAGCTAGCGGTGTCAAATTTTGCACGGTGGTTCAATGGTGTCCTGGGCAGGGAATCTCCCATTTTGGGGAACTTTGCTCCCCAGAAGCCCAAAATCCGACGAATCAGCGCGCGGCGGCAAGTATTGCCGATAGACGCCACTCGCCGTCAGTGGAGGGGACTAGCGTCTATCGGCAATACCTGCTCTCAGCATGTGCGGATAGACGGTTGTCCCAGAAGACTGACGTACTTGTTTGTTTGTTTGTTTCTACGGTTACGGATTTATCCGCCGCGGATAAATCTAGCAGCGTCAAATTTCGCACGACGGTTCATCGGCGTCCAAGTCATGGAATCTCACATTTTGGGAAACTTTGCTGTTTGCTCCCCCAGAAACCCCAAATCGGCCGGCGAATCGGCCAGCGCGCGCAGTGAACTATAAATAGAACTGGAAGCAGCCTAGCCTATACCTGCGTGCCCAGGCTGACTGAAGTCAGAGCGACAATCTATTTATAGTACCGTAGAGATGCGCAGACGTAAACGCTAGAGATGCGCCGTTGGTGGAATATCGCGCGGCGTGTGAACGTAGGATCGGCATGTGTGGATATACGTCCGCCCCGAAGAGGGACGTAGGCCTACTTGTTTACATTATGCATCATGCCTTTTTATTATCATGTTTAATCGTACATAAAGTACACAAATCAGACACATATAAAAATGTTAAAAATGAATAAAAAAAACTAGTTACTACAAATATTACCAATAATTATTATCTTCACTAAACATTTTACTTTCACCTGGGTTTATGGGGCTTAGCCCCTCTAGCCACTGATAAACTCCGACCATTGGTGCAGCCGAAGTAAGATACTTATTTATACCGTAACAGTTATATCTATAAATACTCAGCATACATCGTGGAATATACCGTAGGCCCGCCCGTCGCACCTGACTGACGCGCTCGTATCCGCGCGTGATGGCGACAAAGTTCATGACGGTCATTGGCACGGTCTCTCCAAACAGCGCCACGACAAACTTGCCGGTGAAGTTTCTGCCCGGGCCGCTGAAGTTTTCGACAACCATGTTGAACCACGCCTCGTCAGTGACTGTGTAGTTGCCGGCGTCAACGGGCGACATCGAGCACGCCACCATCACCGCTAGTACCGCGATCATGTCTCTCTATGCACTTATACACCATCACGCCATAGAGTCCATGCACATCATGGCCAACGATTCTGCATTGTATAGCAGAAAATTTTATATCAGTCAACGATTGTCATATCGACTATTTCTCATACGGCGCAAGGAAGATAGCTTTGGTCTTTGAGCAAAGTAAAAGTAAACAGGACATTTGCATAGCGCTATTTAATGAGAAAGCTCATCTCTAAAGCGCTCCGGTATCCATGCACGTGTTAACGATTCATCACCTTCATATTCACAAGTTTTGTCCGTAAATGGAATAAGCCATGCCTGCCTTGTCACGCTGTATGAAGGATAACGTTACATGAAACTGGTTAACAAACGAATCATCATCAGCAGCAAGACAATACCGGCCAGACCAGCGTATAGGCCTATACATTTGTTCATATGTTAAAAATTTACAGCAAGAAAAATGACACGTACAAAAAAGTCAAGAAATGTTGTATCATTATTATCGGCGACTGCGACCAAGACTTAGTAACATAACAAGACTGTTTATGCTACAAGAAGCTCGACTATCGCTCGCAAAGGGACCGCGCGACGCACAACGTCAGTTGAAATCTTGTCAACTGCTGCACAACTATAATTACACGAAAAGTTGCAATAGGTGAATGACCTTGAAATCTGCACACATAATTTGAAATGCCTAGCTCTACTTATCTTAAAGATAAGTGGAGCTGAAGCCCAAAAATTTTAAAATCGGTCACGTGACCTGACCACGCCCATTGTTTTTTATATTGTTTCCTGATTTTTTTTCGTTCGCTTGAGAATTGTAGGCTGGCCATCTCGTCAGCTTTTGAGCGCACGTAGTCGTAAAAATACTGTATCGTATCGTATTAGGGGGATAGTTTGTCATCCCATGGCCAATGTGACCTACGTGGGTACAAATTATGCAGACTATATCTTCAACCGTTCCACTTCCGTCCAAATTTTGTACCCATGAAGACTCAAAACGTAAAAATACATGTGTTTTAGGGTGATTGGCCCAAATCATTCTAAACACCTTTATTATTCGGTTTTAGGGTGATTGGGAATTTCGTCAAAATCTTTAGCGTCGTAAACCGGAGTCCATAGGCTAGCTTATTAAGCGGCGTTGTTTGCGTGATCCTACGTTTAACCGTTTTTGGTAGAACTCTGACTTGTGACAGACAGACGGACACAGGCCGTAGTATATAGGCCTACCGCACTAGCATAGCGTCGCGAATAAAAAAATTAAGAAAACCGCCTATTTCTGTCAGGCCACAGGGCAGTATTTAAAAAATGGTTACATGTAAATAAGGCATGTACTAGAATTCAAACAAGCGAGTCCAGTACGGTAAGCGCAAAACATACAGAATATTTGTACCTAATCCAACTTTCTTAGACAAGACGCAAATACGTATATTTGACAGTCGCGTCTCCTTTCACGCTGTAGTTTTAGGCCTACAGACGAAACGTTACGGCGCGAGTGGATGAGGACGATCGAGTTGATTTTATAGGCGGCCTATAGTGCGTCGACGTGGCAGCACGACGTGGATCAGCGGCAGCAGCTCATGCAGCGGTTCCAGCTGTCGCCATCTCACGAGTCATGACACGACTTCGCCGATCTGTTCGTCAATAACATGTCAGACTGTCGTCATTCGATCGTTACTCATTCGTGTCAGCTTGCTTACTGCTTACACCAGCCTGCCTAACTATATATCGACTATCGAGTATCGACTGAAAGAGTTCACTTGCCATAAGCTTATGCTATATCCAATCCAATCCAACGTGATGTTACGGGCGCAGGAAATCATCTCGGCCCGCATCTCAAATGACATAACATTAGGCACAAACAGGTAGACCTCCGTTTCCTGCTAGATCTGATTTATAGTCATAAACAACATCTTGATTAGTCCAGTATTTATCAAGACGATTCTTGAATGCATTAACAGAGTCAGCCTCCACAACTTAATCTGGCAAACTATTCCAGATATTAACAACTCGGGAACCAAATGAATATTTTCTAATATTATAGTGACAATTAAATCTTTGTAATTTAAATTTACTGCTTTTAGTTGGAGGCGTGGCGTAGTGGTAGCGTCGTTGGTCTAGATCAACGAAGTTAACCTACGCTGAGCCCGATTAGTACTGGGATGGGTGAC
>Ga0209780_1004590_pt1 | contig 10676 bp, 10 predicted proteins | sample WorMetexBAHAMAS2_FD_187384 | JGI IMG/M metagenome (GOLD analysis project Ga0209780, IMG submission 187384) | Marine gutless worms symbiont microbial communities from Max Planck institute for Marine Microbiology, Germany - Inanidrilus exumae... | ecosystem: Host-associated > Annelida > Digestive... | reverse complement strand
TCGAATTTCCGACTTTCATGGGCTCCTGACTTTGACCTTGACCTTGGATCCGGGCATGGTCATTACCTTTTTCATCTCTCATCGAGTACTACCTGTATACCAAATTTCATCGAAATCGAAGAAACTTTTGTGGACGGACGGACGGAAATTTGCCACCCATGGTATTAGGTCGACTTCCAAAGTTTGGAAGTCGACCTAATGACGACCATTTGCATCCTCGGTAGCTGTTGTCTACAATTACAAATGGTACTCACAGCACGTGTTGGACTTCTGTCAATGCTATTCGATAGCAGCTTGCGGCGTGCTACAATTTCTTCATGTTTTAGTGGAAAATGTGATATTACCTGCAGGTCAAAAAATTAAAATGAGTCACTGTTATACATACAGCACTTCAACACTACAACACATCATAACTAGAAACTTTCAAATACTAATTAAATAAATTAAATTGTATTTCATAGCATTTAACTTAAATAACCATGCAGTGCTACATAAAATGTAACAAAAATTACATACTTATCACATATTATTTCAAGTTTAAATATTATGACAAATTTTGATAAAAGATTTAGACACATTATAAAAGTACGCAATTTTATAAACTTTACTTTTATTACTAACTAGATGGGTTGCAGTGTATCTGGAGACACACTGCAATATAGGCTCAAAGAGAGCGTTTCACACCAGCATACTCGACAGGTGACACAACTGTTTACTTATTTACTGATGCACAACCTGTTCAGTTCCTGCATTCGACGATAGCTTGTGTCATGTGCCTGCGACTGAGTGATGCCAGCGTTATGTGCCATGTAACTTATTTTCATTTTCCAATTCAGTCTGCTTCTCTTCAATATATCGCTCGCTTAGGCCGCACCAGCAATGCAGCATACTATTGGTTTTAATATGCAATATCAGACATTGGATGATGCTGAAAATTTGGGTAGGTACCTTTCTTGTGTGCAGCGTACATCCAGGGGAAAAACTTTTAACTGATTCTAACTTTTAAAATGGAAACCAGACATCCCGAAGATGGACCACTTGGAAGTGAATTTCCAGCGATCTGTAATCATTGTGGAGTTATGACAACCCGAAGTTGCAAGACCTGGAAATGTTTTGAGCAATTTTTAATGGGAAAAACGACCCCTTATGGTAAAATTTTCAAAATTTTTTCCAAAAGTTTAATGGCGACACTGAATAACGTTGTTGTGATCAAATTTCGTACAATTTTTCCGACAGGAAATAGGTGAAATCATGTGTTATTTACCACATAGGCGTACACAGGATTTCACAATGGAGGGGGTTACACTGGTGGGATACAAAGTTTGGTTTGGGTGTCCAGGGGCAGATCCCCTGGTCAGTGGTCAGGGGGCGAAACCCCCTGAAGCTGGAGCTTTCTTAGGCCCTGGACGACCAAAGGAGATCGCAAATTTGTTAAGTTTCGTACTTTGAGTGTAATGAGTGCTTATATCATTAATTACCGCAAGGTGCCGACAGTTGAATTGACAACGACAATCATTTCAACTTGAAGGGAACAGCATGTTCAACTGTAGGAGTGCGTTTTCCTGATTTTCTTCAATATTAAACGGTGATAACGATAACTTGAAATTTGTGAGAAATTAATGTATGTTCAATGGAGGGGGTTTGAACCCTACTAACCCCCCTCTGCGTACGCCACTGATTTACCACACAAAAAGAATTTCGGCTCCCTCCCAAACTGTTGCTACTGCACAGATCACGCACAAAATCTGCCTGGGCCAGCCTCCAACATTTGGCTCAGTTATTCCAAATTTCATCCAAATCGGTTCAATTTCGTCACAATTATAGCCAAATGCATAAAAGCCATTCTTTTGCCCATAGAGTATTTTCATGATAGTCTCTTCAAGCCTATAATAGCTATTACTTCTACGATAATAATGTAAAAGCAAGTACAGACTTAGTATTCTCCTCCTGTTTTATTCTGTTCATTCACCTGCAATTAACTGAATTTTGTGAATTAGTTTTAAAATAATCAAATTTTAATTCAACAGCTCACCTCTGCCAAACGTTTTGCACCAGCATTGCCAATGCAGTTATTAGCAAGACCAAGTGACAACAAACAGCGATTGAATCTCAATGCCTGTCAATCACACACACAATACAAATCATGCAGTCCCAAACAAATGTAAACATCATGATGCCACAAGTGATTGGCACTTGAAATGCTAATGAACACTACATCTAGTTTTCACTCTGTTAATCTAACACCACTTTCTGTCATTCAGCTAGTGCAAAAAGTAACAGGCACATGGATCAGACATTCGTGTCGAGTGTGAATCAAGTATGTCGGTCCTCCTTACAGTCTGGCTGAAACATACGCTGGCCATGTCGCATGCTGCCCCATCGTGAGTCACGGTGAGTAGGACCTATGCAAATGGGACAGACAGACAGATGGACGTATGCAGCCAGCGTAATAAGATACTATGAACATGCTTGCTACAATGTCTCTTTACAGCATATCATACAGGGTGGTTCATAAATAACCAAATCGTTTGTGACCATCGTGAGTCAAAGAGATGCCAAATATTTAACAAGTTCCTGCAGTGCCACGTTTTAAGGTGCAGTGGATTTTTTTATTTTGTACATTAGAAATGTGGTCATTATTACTGTTTCATTGTAACCTTACTACAAATTTACTGCAGTGTCTCACGATGAGGGAACTGTGAAAATCGGTCAGCGCCTGACAAAGTTACAGGCAACGGAATTGTGGCACTTTCTGACTCATTGTAGCCTACTGTCCGTTTTTTTTCGTGCCACTCTGTAGAAGAAATGTAGGTGTGACAAGTATCAACAAAAAGTCTCAGGTTTTATGTGTACGTCGGCATGCTTATCCACAGCCAATGAGTACCTGCATTTGGCATCCCATTGATGATGCTCAGTTACCAAACTCAGAGGGACAGATTGCCAAGTTGGGATACAGGATTGTTATGTAATGATCGACACAGCTGATGCCAAAAACCATACGGATCACATCTATCCACAGGCAAAATAACCTAGCAAAACTCCAGCCACTGACCTGTCCATCGCGAAGTCGGCAGCATAAAATGTAATGTTGATATGCTACGTTCTGTATATCAATGTATTTCTAAAAGTTGAGGTGAACTATGGCAAATTATGGTTAACTTATGGAAACGTTTTCACACACCAGCAGTCAAAAACATGGCATGAAATGTGTATTAAATACGCCTGAGTGGACCATGCAGACATTTTTATACCTAAGTAGCTTTTATTACAAAAACGACACATCCAGCAGAATATCTAAACATAACGCAAAATGCACATATGCAGTCGCTATTGTAGTTGTGACTGGCAGCGCCATGGGGAAGGTAAAGCTTCTGCCAACTGCGTTGATGTGTTGCGGGCAAACTGTGTGACGCTCTGCATCACATGTGTTGCAAACAAAGGTGGCCACTCAGTGACAAACTTGTGCTAGTCAAACAAAGACGACAACACTTCTGACAGTCGACGTGTGGTGGCAAAAACGCAGAAAAATCAGCTAATTTCAATTGCAGAGTTTAGACAAGGTTCTAGAGGAAAGTAGTCAGGTTTATGAAGATATGCGAATTTCTTTACAAAACAGTGTAGGTAGGCATCTGTGTAAGAAAGCTAGCTCGATCCGTTCAGCCATTTTGACAGAATACTAGCTTGTGATGGACATACAGCACTATAGCAAATACCATGCTCTGCATATGCTTTGCATATGCTTCGTGCGGTAAAAATTGCCTGGACAAATACCAATTAACACACACTGACACACAAACACACATCCACACACCATCTTAATAGCCTTTTTGCAGGTGAACCTGGGTTGGCTGCATACCTGATTTTCCTATTCATCGCATCATGTCTTTCTCAGACATATCCTACAGCTAATTCCATATACACCTTAGTTGATATATATTCACACTGAAACTGTTTAAATTACCTCGGCTGCTGGAGAATTCACTCCAATACCAGAGCTTTGCCCATGTACCCCACTCGCAGACTGCCTCTCAAACCTACTGCCTCGCTTACCATACACAATATCCAAGCAGCTCAACTGATTGTGTACTAGAAGAGCTTAGTGTTCCAAGACATCAGCAGCTATGTTAAGCTTGCCATCAAACAGTTTACTACTTCGCTCCCGCTAAGGGTGCAAAGTATTGCGATCAGCATGTTTGTATGTCTGTCTGTCTGTCTGTCTGTACGCTGCATATCTCAACCAGAAGATGGACTCCGATGCCCCAGCATCATAGTGGATGTCTTCACCACCTCGACAACTGCTATGACCTTGACCTTTGACCTCCAGAATTTAATCAGGTCATCAGCGGCGGCTAGTGGATATTCCCTGACAGTTTTATTCAAATTATTCAAGACGTACATGAGATATTGTGGCAACAATATCTGAGTGGATTAATAGACAAACGAACGAACGAACACTGCAGATGGACATCATAAAAACATAATGTCTTCTCTGACAGTGTCGGGTGGCATAGGCATAATTTCAATAAAATGGAGCAAATGAACCAGAATCAAAGATGGAACTGGGACAAAGTGTGCCATCGGCGACTGCACCTTATTCACTATGTCATTAACACACAACAAATGTTCTCATGCAAATCTTACATCAGCAAGGTGACCTGCTCCAGTGTCACTTATCTTGTTGCCAGCAAGGTTAAGAGACAGCAGTTTCTCATTCTGTCGTGTGAGGTTGCCAAGTGCCGAGCCGATGCGCTCTGCCCCGACATCAGTTATACCACTGTATCGCAGTGACAGATGCTGTACCCTGCACAATGCCATGTATCTACTAGTATTTACTACACTGCTATTACTAATCATCTGTCTATCAACGCTTGCAGATTGTACATGTACTGCTGAGTGACTGCTGACTGCACACAGTATGCACACTAGAAAAATTAGCCATGTATGGGGACTGACAGTCGACTCTTCACTGACGTTGATGCAACTTCAAAGTCACATGACACAAAAACTAGGCTGAATAGCAAAAATCCGGCCCAACCAAATTTAGATATTGTGCCCTAGTTTAAGAATCCGTGGTCAGTTGCCAGCTCCCATTGAAAATGGCGGAGGAAACAGCTTTTGAAAACAGCTGGATTTAAAACTTTGAAGGGCTAGTGACCTTGTTCTTGACCATGGATCGGGTCATACTGCATAGCGTCGTGGGCCCTGCATCACTCATTGACCTATATCTACATGCGAAATTTCATTGAAATCGATGACACTTTTTGTGGATGGACAGACATACGCATGCACGTACATATGTACCTGCGTACGTATGGACATACATTTGAAACTGGCTTTGTTAGGTCGACTCTGTCGAAGAGTCAACCTAAAATTACACGGACACATCACAAATGAAAAATAAGCCATTAACAGTACTTTTTATTGTCTATGTTATTACACTGACTGCAGTAAAAGGTTTGTAATTTGATATTAAAAATAAATAAAACATAAACGGACACTAAATAATATCTCAGGAAATTCAGAGTAATTGCATACATTCACTTCACAAATACAAAATGGTCAACAAAAAGTACATACGGGCAGTCATCTTTCATCAGTAGGTTCCACGCTTCACCAGTCACATGATTGTTGTCCAAAGACAATATCCTAGCAGTCAAAAACAATAATAATAACAAATATCCAATATCCATGCCAACATTTATGCTGCTGTCGTCATGGCACAACCACTGTGATATTTGACCCGGTTCATCTGACGAACACAGAGGCAGATGCCAACCGACAGACTGACTCAACCAACCAGAGCTATAAGTCTGCCGATAGGCTGCTACCATCCACACCGACCACTGCCATTCATTATTGTTAGCTCTCAGCACAAAAGGTGGCGCGGTGGCGCAACGGTAGAGCGTTAGACTTGTCATCAACAGGTTGTGGGTTCAAATGCTACTAAGGGCAAAGCTGTGTAACAACCTTGGGCAAGTTGTTTACACCTATGTGCCTCTGTCACCAAGCAGTATAACTTGGTACCGGCCAAGGGGAGTTGATGCTCTGCGGCTGGAAAGGTACCTGCAGGCCTGGCAGAAAGTAATAGCAGCCTACTCCGAGTGGATGACTTATAGTCACCTGTGGGCTGACTGCCTGTACACCGGGATCAGCTCTGGGCCCAATGCTCGGTAACAAGTATGGGAAGCCTTTACGTTTTTACCTCATCACAAAAACTGATATTCACTTTAATGTCCCATGGAGAGACAGACATTAAAGTGACTATCAGCTTTCGTGGAGGGTAGAAGGCTGAGTTGATCTAAGCACTGCAGTAAGGTCGCGCATGTAGTCGAGGCTGAAATGCTGCGTACTGCAGTGGCGGTGTCGTGATAATTAAAACACATACATACTGCCTGTCGTTTTGTAGTGTCTATGGAGCATTCATTGCATATGTAGATATTTTAACATTTTAAGCATTTTATTTAGTTCAAAATACACGCTTTTACCATTAATAGGTCTAGCAATATATTGTTAAAGTTAATTTATAATAAACATAGCTGACGATGATGATGACAATGATGCCTATGGTGGTATCTCACATATGCCAGTCAGGCATGATACCATTAACAACTGCAACTTGCAAAACAATGAAAACATTACATCACTAGATGGAAAGTACTCTGAGAGAGTACAACTCCCCGCGAAAGCAATCGCTAATCTTAATATGTAACTAGCCATTTAAGCCAAATCATCCTCCTACCCTTGGCTGTAAGAAAAAAAAGTACGAGCTAAAATAAGTTGATGATCTGTTGCCGGCATGGTACATTCAACCATCAGATTACTGGTAAGTGTGTAGGTGACAGGTAAGACTGTGTGATTGCTCAAAGATGAGTGTCGCATTATACAGATCTACAGATTCAGACTGGTAGTAGTACTACAACTTCCAGTTTTGTTCAACAAACCTTCTTTACCAGAATTATTCCAGGCCATACTCAGTCCTCATGTTGAACAGATGTTTTTTTCCGACAAACCTTCCCGATCCTCCTCCACCTGTTCCAGAAGAGAATCTCTGGGGATTTCTACAGTCCAGACATACTTCCTGCCATCTAACCATCAGTGTCAAAGCCCTGAATGGAACAGAAAACACTAATCTTAACCAGTACATGGCCTGGCGTCATCGTTTCTTCAGCCGGACGCCTGACGAAAGACGCATTGCTCCCCGAATTCCAGCTCTCCAAAAGAGAACCTCTGGAAATAACTGGAGCCAGTTTTCACAAGCCAGATGTCGTCCTGGAAATTCCATGCACTGATGTCCACCAGAAAAAAATCACCTATTAGACCTCTATCATGGATCTACCAATGTACTTCTGAGAAAAGGGATGTTGCACATTAACACTGGCTCTCCAGTCTCTCTACATTTTTACCCATTAATGCAAGAATAATTCAAGGCTCTGGAGTTGGACCAGTATATTATATCTTCAACTGTAGCGATCTTCAGACCGTTCACCACATTAATCTCCTTCTGAAATATGCTGATGACACTTACCTTATAATCCTTGGTGCTAATTCTTCACTTATTTCCGACGTTCTCAGCAATATAACCCATTAGATTAGTGCTAATAACCTCAAACTCAATCCAAATAAGTCGCATTCTAATGACGAATCTCTCTTTGCAGATATCCGATACAAGCCCCAACATGTTCTACACTAACTCCTTCCATCACCCAAATGAACTTGTTATTATCTTCATACTTGTGGATATGGCCTTACCTTCTGTCCTACTATCCAAATACGTGCACAAGAACTTCTGTTACTGTATGCTGTATACTGACATCTATTGATGCAATGTAAAGTAAGTAAAGTAAAGGTCGATTTGTATAGTGCATCGTCGTAACCACCTCCATCCCCTCACGAATGGCATGTGTTAGAGGGATCACAGTTTTACCTGCCACCCACACGTTTATCCACTAATGGAATGAACCATCCTGCCTTTACTCCGTAAGTATTCACCAGATGGCACCTCCCGAGTGAGGTAGCACACATCCGATTACAGCTCACTACTCATTTATCGACCTTGAAAGGATGAAAGGCTGAATTGGCCTAGTTAGCTAATCTTGTAGCGGACGGTTTTACACAAGTGGTCACCCACCAGCTGCAGGTCAAGTGAAAGACATGGAAAGTTTGCTGATCACAAACCGACGTTCAACCACTGTGCCACGCAACCAACTAATGTGTTATGGGCCTAGACCTTTTTGACATTCTACTTATATTGTTCGCACTGTGTGTTTGCTTTTAATGTTGTGCTGACTTTGCATGTGTCAAGTTCTTCATTAAAGAATCTCACTACTGATGGTAACAGCCAGTATTATACTACACTTAATGGATATTTCACAGTCACTTTATTGCAAATTCATTGTTCAGAGAGAGTATTGTAAAATCTAGTGCAGCTTAAAATCTAACCTCAGATTAACACACTCGTGCACAATAGATGCGAAGAGTTGTAATGTGTCATCGTTTAGTCCAACGCCCCACAGACTACACAGACAACCCATCTCACTGCAATATCTCATAGTTAACCACAGCTTCATGCGTATTACAAGACTATAGTTATTCTCAACAGTAGTAATAAGCAATAGTGCAACAGTAAATACAACATTTATCAGTCTGTAATTTAATCAAGACATACCCATATTTCTGCAAGTGAAACCTTCCAAAATCCAACAAAAACTGAGGGAGTCACAAATACATAGAAGACATGCAAGCAGATGAAATAGCAATTACACACTGTGAAGTACACCACTTCAAATAAAATGCAGTAGGACGAGAAGGGTTACAAAAATTATTTAATTACATGCATGTGGATTTTAGTCAGGTCACTGCCAGTTTATATTATGGTACTGTAGTGCCAAACTAACAGCAAAAGATTAAAACACACATTAAAATTTATGGTCTATAACCCAGCACATCAAGTAAGTAAGGCAAGACATCAATGTAATAGAAGACGTAGGCCTACTTGATCGTATGCAGCTTGTTCACTTTTGTCAAACACTGATGAAATATGGTCATCATTACTTCGTCAATTTTCCAGCCTTGCATATGAACAATTGGCGAATAACAGGACAGTTACGATACAATACGATACAGTATATTTACGTGTGCTCAAAAGTTGACGAGACGGTCAGCTGAATCTAGTGCACAGCACAGAGATTAAAAAATAACAAAAAACTAAAAACAAAAACCGGGTAGCTCACAAGAAACAGTCCGGGCAATAGTCCGTAAAGGCAATCCGAGAGGAAACAGTGAAACTACACGGAGAATAGGATTTGTGAAACAGGTAGGTTTTAAGCCGGCAGTGAAAGAGAGGAGTTATAAATGAGTGGAGTGGTGAATCACACAAGAAAAAAGTGATGGGTGAAGGAATAGGTGAGTAGGAAATGGAGCAACTGGTACAAGAATAAGGCTGACGAAGAGATAAAGGGATTTGGTTCCAAAGACAAGGTAAAGCATAACAAAAGGAGCAATCAGTTATTTTTAGAGAGGATGATGTCAGTGGCCATGCAAGAGTAACGGCGGATTAAGAGCAAGTACTCTGAAAATGCTGAACAGAGATGAGGTTATAAAAATATGGAGGTTGGGTAGTTGTGAGAACTTTGAAGGTAAGTGAGAGGAGCTTGTATTCGATGTGTTCAGTGACTCTTGGCCAGTAGAGACAGCGTAAGATGGGAGTCATATGAGAGGACTTAAGCTTTAACGATAGTATGAGCAAGAATTCTGGCTCTGCTGCAGAAGGGCTAATTGAGACTTTGGGAGTTTATAATAATAAGAATTACAGTAATCAAGCTTGGAGTGAACGACAGAGGTAGCAATGGTAGAGGCAGTTGACGAATCGAGGTAAGGCCGGATACAGCAAAGTTGACGATGATGATAATAACAGGCTTGAATGAATGAATGAATAAATGTTTATTTGCACAGTAACTAAAATGCACTTACACAATAAAACATACATGCAGGACAACAAGGCTACATTAGCAGCACTAACAGGTGCCCTATAATAAAACTAATTTAAACGTTGTTAAATGGATTTTGAGAGATGTAATTTGGTCAGATAAGGTAAGATGTTCGTCAAAGAGGAAACCAAGATTTTGATCAATGTGGGAGGTGTCGTGTGAAGAGTTGTGTATTTTGGCAAGTCGGTTATCAAGTCTGATGAGCAAGAATTCAGTCTTAGAGGAGTTAAGAATAAGAAGATTAGCCGTCATCCAGGAAGAGATCTGTTGAAGTGTGTTTTAAAGGTGAGAAATGCTTGAGTCAAAGTTGAGTGGGTAGAAAAAGAAGAACAACTGAGTGTCATCTGACAGGAAAGAGATTAGAGTACTGAGAGAAGTACTGTACATGACGAAGAGTAGAGGGCCAAGAACAGAGCCTTGAGGAACACCAAAAGAGGAAGTATGCAAGGAAGAGAGATTGTTAACACATTTAACACGAAAGGAGCGACATGATAAGTAGGACTTGAATCAGCCGAGAACACAGCCATGGATACTGAACCAAGATGAAAGGCGAGTGATTAAGATAATAATAATAATAATAATAATAACCAGGATGATATTTATGGTGCTGTCATCATGGCAAAGCCATTGCGAGAGTTCACCCGGTTCATTTGATGAATGCAGACTCAGCGCCAAGGTGGCCGCCTACCC
>Ga0209780_1004589_pt1 | contig 10677 bp, 7 predicted proteins | sample WorMetexBAHAMAS2_FD_187384 | JGI IMG/M metagenome (GOLD analysis project Ga0209780, IMG submission 187384) | Marine gutless worms symbiont microbial communities from Max Planck institute for Marine Microbiology, Germany - Inanidrilus exumae... | ecosystem: Host-associated > Annelida > Digestive... | reverse complement strand
GTACGTTATGGGACGGTAACGGGATCCGACAGCGGGCGAGCAGTGTTGTTGAGTTGCGGCTATTCGTCGTCGTCGTAGTGTATACATGGAGTGCGACAGTAATGTCGGCTGCGTTACAGAACGTGACCGTGATCAAACCGCACGGTATATACAGCAGAAACTGCTGAACATTTCGAAAGTCGACGGTCAGCGGAGCGCAGTCGTTCGAGGCGTCGTCGGAGTTGTGAAACGGCTGAGCAGACGGCGGCTCGACTGACTGCAGACCGCTGTCGGTCACAACTTCGTCGAAATGCCGAAACCGCAGAGCAGTCTGCCGCGCGACGGTCGAACACACAACGGTGGTGGCGTGGCGTAGTGGTAGCGTCGTTGGTCTCGATCAACGAAGTTAACCTACGCTGAGCCCGGTTAGTACTGGGATGGGTGACCGTGTCTGGGTTCAACTCCCGGAGGCGGCACTTAATTTCGGTATGTAACTAACCACCCAGGTCGACTAAGCCTTCTACCCTCCGTGGGACGGTAAAATGAGTACCATCCAAAGGGCGGTGATGCTTTGCGTCTGGGGAGTAAATGCAGGCATGGTGTAATTTGCAGGTAAAACTGTGTGATCCATGTCTGAGCGCATTAGAGGTAGTTACGAACTTACGACGATGCGCTATACAAATCGACGTATACTTTACTGTACTACTTTACAACGGTCGTCGCAGCGTGACTGCCGGCAACGTCAGCGACAGCAGCTGAAGTCAGCTGTAGGCCTACCACTAAGCCGACGGCCCAAATAGAGCCAAAAGCGCGATTTTGGCTCGTGTCTTTTATTGAGCGATCTTGGTAGGCAGTGTCTGGTGTCCCCGCGTAAGGTTTCTTTCTTGTTTCAGAGTATTTCTGTTGTTGTGCAGCGTTTCAACGCCAGATCTGAACGTTACACTACACTTACCGTTAAACACGGTCAGCGTAACGAACCATTAGGCCTACAACACATCGTGTTCTGGCAGAGATAATTTTCTTAACCGACGTACGGATTATAACTGTTAGTGTTCACTTGCGAACGCAAAACGCGTGTCTGACAACGTCCGCGCTCCAGCCAGTGAAATGGACGACACGAAGTCACTACGAACGTTAAATATAATATGAATGCGATATGAGCGCACGGAGCGGTTCATAAATTGCAGTATGCTCGAAAGTGCGCCGGATCGCAGCCATGGGCACGTCTAATGAACCGCCGTAATTCAACCTGTGGCGGCGGTCGGTCGGTAATGGTCGAAGTGACAGCGGCAATAGACATACCGGTACCACGCTACGAGCCTCACCTAACTCAGCTTTTACTGCGGAACCATTGCTGCTTGTGTCCAAAGCCTCCCGTTTGAGAAAACATAAAAACGGCCGTAAAATACAAGGGATTACCCAAAATCTTCACGCCGGGGCTGTAGGTTGCTTTTGGGGGTACGTACAATTCTCTCAAAAAACGATTTTTTCTACCCTCCTTCCAAAAAATTTTAGGGGAAATTGAAATTGCCCAATTTGCCATCAAAATGCTTAAAATAGTCTCGTCAGATTTCGATTACATTGTACCAAAATTTAATGACAAAGCCCCCTACAGAGAACAACATATCACCAACTTAGGAGACAAATTCGACCGCAGTCATTGAAAAAAATTTGCCTCAAGTACTTCAGGTTTGGGCATACTGTTTTTCGGCTGCCGCACTGCCGTGCAGTGGGTATGTCCATTGTCGATTGGTTGTCCTATGTTGCCTCTGGCGTACGTCAGTCGATCCGTCTGTCCCGTCGGCATACTCACCGTGACTCACCAGGGCCCATAGCCTGCATTTCAGCATGTGACGCGGCCAGCATATATTTTTGGCCCAACACTAAGGAGGACCGACATAGTTGTTATCGCCGGATTCTCAAACTCTTAGTCATTTAACCGAACGTACAGCGGACGCTTCTGTCTACGAAACCAGAACGCCTCCCACAGAACCAGGTCGTGCCACCATAACAGAAAAGCGAACGACCAGTCAATAATTATTGAGACGCCAACTGCATTGCAGTGCAGGTGCAGAAGGCTTTGGACACAATCAAGGCAATGGCATTCATTAAAAGCGGGGTTGAAGCTCGTTACCGGACGACAGAAAATGCAGGACTGGGAAATGATAGACTGACTGAAAATAACGGACTAGAAAATGACGAACGGAAAAATGATGAACCGTGAAGGTTGGCTATGCCGACTGCGGCGTCGTTAATAAAATGGCAGTATTTAGTGAAATTGGCCAGTACGATGATTGAGGTGCTCAGTTACCCATGCCAAACGTTCTTTTCATCGATCCATAAATTTATGAACGCTATCTTCGGTAAAGTAGGGAAACTAGCGTCTGAAGGGGTTACTCTTCAGTTATGTAGCAATGAGTAAATGCATACCGTGGATTCGAGTGTCTCTCGCTACGAAAGGCCAATGTTAAATCTCTCGATTTCGCAGTTGTACGATTCTTAATGAAATTGTTTAATTTTGCAAGCATTGACGTTATCAATAACTGTCGGTGGTACTTTGATTTCGAATTACCCAATGAGGCAAATAGAGTGCAAATTTTGAGAGGAAATTTGTTGAACATAGAACCTGCATCGTTACTTTGGTATTTTTAAAATCTAGCTGTACTGAAGGCATATGTTGTTCATATTTGTAATCTATTTGTAATGAGTTAATGTGTTTATTTTTTCTGTGTGTATGTATTTCTACTTAATTAGGTTTGTTACGTTTTTCTTTCTTTTTTTCTTTTTCATTTTGTTGCTACCGGATTTTACCGGTGAATATAGATAGCCATAAATGTTATCACTAAACAGCAAAGAACGTTGTTAAAGAAATGAACTACACGTTGAATATGAGCAATGCGTTACACATCTCCTGCTGATGTTGGTTGTCGTTGTCTCGTTTACGTCCGACGCCACATAAAACTCGTCGATATGCACCGAGATTATAGCTTACTACTTCGCCCCATGTAGAGGTACGAAATACCGTGATCAGCGTGTCTGTGTCTGTTTGTCTGTCCGCTCGCATAAATGCAAAAACCAAACGTCCAAATTTCACCAAATTTTCTGTACTTGTATCCTGTCCGTAGCTCGGTCCTTCTGTGACGGATATGCGATATGTTATAGACGTACTTCCGGTTTTGTGGATGACGTCATGTTTCCATATAATGGAAGGAATAGGCCGGAATCAAAGACGACGCGGATGTTTCGTTTTTCGTCCAGTTTGCCAGGTGGCCGCACCGGGGGCGAAGTCTCCCGTCTCCGACTGCATCATGTTGCTCAAAAACATCGAATCTTCACGTAAACCCTAGCGTCATAGCGTGCAATGGAGGCGTTGATACGGGTGTCGTTCTGCAGGTTCATTTCGTTCTTTGGACGACGCATGTCTATACACCGTGTCTGCCACGCATATTGTCTGTCATGACGTTCGCGGTGATGTTCTGAAGATGCGTGAGAAATCTGGATGACTGGCTTGAATTCTTCGACGCAGACCTGCGTGATACTTCCCAAGAGTTTGTTGATTTAAATGCGATCTGGCGGAACAGAACGTCGTTCAAGCCACCAGCTGCTAAAACTGGTAACGAAACTGTCCGTCACAGGCGAGTATTCTATTCAACAGCTGCCGGGTTATCAGATTTTGGACCTTCTGAACCTGCCGCGGTTTTAGGTCCGTCATTTTCCAGTCCTGCATTTTCAGCGCTTCCTCATAGGCCTATGCATTAGAACAACATAACAGCGACTACGCAATCCCATGACGCAATGATCAAGAACGTTTCTTCGTTGTTTCTTGTGTAACCTCACCGTTGGTGAGAAGTTACAAAGGTATAGTCATTAAACTCATTAGGCCTATAATGGCAGAAACAATACAGCAGTGCAATATAAAATATATATGAAAGAAGACAAACATCTTAATTAACTTAACAAACACAAACAAATTTTTACAACGTCACACAAGCATTTCAAACAACGTCACAATATCGACATCTGTCACGGCATTTGACTAGCTGTAGGGGCTAGCGGCCTTTTTTACCGCGCGACGCTGTACTAGCGCGGTATATGCTGTGACCCTGTGTCTGTCCGTCTGTCTGTCACAAGTCGGAGTGCTACCATATCCAGACGTTCTATAGATGCTGGCTAGTTGACGCCTTCGCAGATCTGAACTATGGGTCATTTCTAGTTGCATGAATATAATTTTTTAAGTAAACGTCGATGCGTAGATTTAATTTAGTGAAGCCAAAACTCACAGTTTTGTCAGTTATTAGGTACTGTGACATTAAGACGTTAATTATGATCATTAGAGAGACTCACCTGCAATTAGTGACGACGAATATCACTGATATTTGGCTGCAGATGGACGCACACTGTTCGCTGTCTGTCGTTGGCGTCTCCTTGACGTTCGTGTTGAGGCTAAATAACCGCGGCGCCTGCAGCGGCAGAGGCAATGCAGCAACAACAGCAGCCAACGACGCCAATGGCGGCGTCTGTTGCTTGACACGCACAACTGTTACGGCATTTGACCAGCTGTAGGGGCGGCTCGCGGTTTTTTTTACCGCGCGACGCTGTACTAGCGCGGTATATGCTGTGACCCTGTGTCTGTCCGTCTGTCTGTCACAAGTCGGAGTGCTACCAGAAACGGCCAAAAACAGGATCACGAGGACAATGTCATACGACAGCTAAGGGGTTCTAGTTTTCTGGCAATAAAAATCTTGGCAAATTCCAATGCGATCACGCCCAACGGGGCTTCAAATACATGTCGGGTAGGTTTAAATCGGTGATTTTCGACCAATATCTTGCAGTATAGCAGAATCTGTACAAGACAGTGACATAATTACCACGGATGGCTAATAGGAACTCCTATGTGCTCTATCGAATAGTGGTATTTCCAATGACCTTAAGTAACCCCTAACTACCATATACCACCCTATTTTATACACTTTGCGTCGTATTTTACATATTCGTAACCGGTGCAGAGAGAGACTTCAAACTGGGTATGTATGTTGACCTTACTAAGGATTAGTCCATGGATTACAAACCACCCATGAAAGGGCGCGATAAGGGGCACGTGACCCGTATTATATTTTGGGGCTCAATCATATCTTTGGAATGGGTGAAACTAGGCACTTCAAATTTGGTATGCAGATTGGTATTGAATACTAACAAGTGCTAGTAAATTCAAGATAGATTACCCCCGCACACCTACTGTTTCTCAACAAATTGTTCTTGCAATGAAGCTTGTTTGTCAGATTTGAGTGTGATGCATGTAGTATTGCAAGAGCACATAATATTTTAAACTAATATTAAATATTCTGTGTTAAGCTGAGACACTGGTACAATCAGTAAAGATAATAATATTATATTTTAAAACTTTAGAACAGAAAAACTGTGAAGAGCTACGAAAATGTTGAAGAGATTTGCTGTAAAACAGTAGTATAACAGTTTACCATATTTTTTAACAGTAATCACGATTTTTCAGGTGAAGTCATTTTACATATTGTAGCACATGATAATGAGTCATCCCGGTTTCTGCTACTGCACCGTAGAATATTTAACATTATAATGGTATAAGCAACTTGATTACGTACTGTTGTTTATGATCATCTTAAAATACCAGTAAAAACCACTGTTTTATCTCATATTTATAGTTATTAATACCATCAAAGTGAATAAAATTGATGTGCAGTTAGGCTATATGGCAGACACTGTAGATGTAGTGGAATACTAATAAGAAATCATATGTGGCCTATCCAATGGAACCAATACCAATGACCTGCCGTGACTATGAAGGTCACGTTTGCTGTCTAAAGTCTTTCTAACTCCCATACCTCAGAAAATGTGTTAACTACGTTATGTTTACACGCGAAAATCGGTTCACGTCGGGCTTATGTCAGTTAACAAGCCAAAGGTGCGAATGTTTAGAGACAATGTATAATATGCACCTACACGTAATGTCTGTGTATGTGTACTATCCAGCCTTTGGCTGCCAAAACTCATAAATGTTATATTATGTTATGTTTACATACATTTCTGTTACTGATTTTACGAACTGTTTGACCTCTTCGATACTCTTGCTGATCAGTTTTTACGTTCACCACTTTAAAGATTATTATTGCGATAGACGTAGACTGACCTGATGCTACTCGTCAGCTTTTGGCGTACGCTAAACATCAGGAAGTGATGTGCTCAGAGCGCCGAATACCATCATCGGCATTCTGTGCAGACTAGAGACGCCTGATCCGGGACATGACTTTCATTCTCAGTATGTGTCCTAATCATCTTAGTCTCCTTTCTTTTATTGTTAGTCCCAACTGTCTCAGACCAGTCCTTTCTTTGACAGTATCATTTCAAATTCTTTTTCTCCATAATATACCCAGTAATCTTCTCTGGAATTTATGATGAGCAGTCTCTAGTTTCTTCATCTGTGTGGTAGAGATTGGCCAGAATTCCGCACTGTACAGCATTGTTGACAGTACTGGTTTACTGTGGTGCGAATGCCTACGTAAATAAATATAAGTTTAGGAACAAAGAGTTTAGGAATATGCATAAATGTGATGGCTGATAAATGGTTAGTAACTGCTGGAAATATTTATACCGTTTGGTGAACAACGTTTTAATTTAGTAGTCATGAGTCGAATATGATTTTGTTTATTGAGAAAAGACGCGTCATTAGAATAATTTTTGCGTGATGTAAGTAACAGCATCTTAACGCGCTGCAGTTCAGTTAGGCCTATGCATGTCATAACAGAAAACATCAAATCAGACGAGATTAAAGCAACTGCAGCGGAAAAAGCAATTTCCGTCGAATGAGTAGACTACACAAAGGATGTGGTGCAGCATAAGCACACACACAGAAAACGCGAGATGTGAGTGCGATAAAAGTTTACGAACAAAGATGGCTGAGAGCATCGAAATTAGCGAAAAAGTAATGAACAATAAGTGCGTATGAAACAGAACAAAGTGTATATAAATGAACTGCAGATTTGCCATACAAGTTTGTCGCACGTTATAAGTATGCGGCCAATCCTTTTTGCGTTTTTGTACTAACATGTGACTGATGTGACTGAGTGATGTGACACTTAGTCAATGTTACTGTCATATCATTATTTAGTTTGTTTGTTTCCTTATTTTGTTTTGTATTGTTTCTCTTAACGTATGACCTCTAGTGTGTCAGGTCTCGCAATCAATGACATGAAAGATTACTTACTAACTTATGAAAAAGACTCTCACAAACAATGTCAACAAAACCACGAATAACACGAAACATCATAGTAAGATCCGATTTTATACTTTATATATTTTTTTTATAATTTATATTTTATACTTAAGAATACCACAACAACCACATGATAAAACTTTAAACAGAAATTATCGATAAAAATTATTTCGTTGTGCTTGAAATTTTCGAGGCCAAGAACTTGATGTGAAAATTATAAGGATCCGTCGACTCGACCCTTTATAACCTCTTGTGTTGCGTGGTGGCTCAGCGGTAGGGTGTTGGACTTGCGATTTACAGGTCGCGGGTTCAATTCCCGGCCGGTGGCTTTCACGTAACATAGGTCAACTCAGCCTTGCGTCCCTCCGGGGTCGCTAAATCGAGTACCTGCTTCAGCTGAAGTAAAGGCGAGATTCTCACCTCTGTCGGGTGGCAGGTAACACTGTGTGATCCCATATGGCATGTGAATTTCCCGTAGCGGTGAAGAGCTAAGTCGATGCTAAACTGCTATACACTGTTTAATTTACTTTACTTTACTTACTTTACTTGTGCCGTCGCCTATGCCGAGCATGCTCTAGTTCGCGCATTCATTTCTTACTAGGCAAATTCGTTTATTTATCCTTTCAATCGCCCACAGCCAAAACGCCCGCATCGACTTTGACGCAAAATACGTCAAATGACGCGATGTTGCGCAGAAACGTGCCTTTTCGCGGTCGCAAAACTCAAGTTTAAACGTTGGACCTCCTTCTCTCCAAAAATCCGCTACTTTGGGGTCTGTTTTCGACGGGACTCACAAAAGTTTCGCCCGAAAATAACTTTAACATCGGACATGCTCACCTGTAAATGACCGACCCTTACTAGTCATCGTAGCCTCATAAGTACACCTGTATAAAAAGGTAACAGCTTCCCATACTCGTTGCCGAGCGTTGGACCCGGAGCTGGCCCCGGTGTACAGGCAGGTGAATATAAGTCATCCACCTGGCGGTAGGCTGTTATTACTTTCCGCTAGGCCTGCGGTTACGTTCCCGGCCGCAGAACATCATCGCCCCTAGGCCGGTACCAAGTTATACTGCTTGGTGATGACAGACACGTAAGTGTGACCAACTTGCCCAAGGTTGTTACGCAGCTTTTGCCCCGAGTAGGATTTGAACCCACGACCTATTGAACGCAAAGTCCAACGCTCTACCCGTTGCGGAGATTCCAAATGTGCAGCTATTTTCGGTCCCTATGGTATAGGTCACGCGATTTGGTGCATGCGTAGACATGGCTGTGGCCTTTTACACAGGGTCGAATACTATTTTAGCGGATAACTCGATTTCTCTTGATCGTAGAGCCATGTATGTTGCAGAAACGAGGTCAGATATTTCAAATATGTGGGAAAGATGTGCCACATTTCGTGTCGATTTGTCAAACCGTTGCCGAATATGGCAGTTTTCGATTTTTCACGATGGCGGCCGTCCGCCATCTTGTTTTTTAAAAGTTGGAAATTTTAACTTCCAGTCAGGTTCGGAGGCCCAATATGCGTCACTGTGCCAAATTTTGCGAAAATAGGTCAAACCGTTGCGGAGATATGGCATTTTTCGATTTTTCCAAGATGGCGGCCGTCCTGATTTGTTGTCCGCCTGTGTGGACCATCCACGAAAAGTATTTGGTGGTCGTTGTCATTGTGCAAAATTTGGTTGGAATCGGTGCAGTGGTTTCGATAATATGCAAGTTTTAAGATTTTACGAGTTAAGCTTGAAAGTGCTATTCACGCCTTTAAAATTTGTTTTTGTGGGATTTGACCCTCCAAAATGAGAAGAAGTATGAACGAGACCCCCAATAGGCACTTGTTTGCGCGGAAACACGTCGTATGACGTATAGATCGTTAAAATCTGACCATTGGTGCGGGCTCGGCGCGAGCCAAAGAACAAAGTAAAAAAGTATTTTTTAAAACGTATACTAAGAAACAGAACAGGTGACATGTCAGTCACGTGTGCGTCCAGACCACCCACGTTGTCGCAGCGCCACATGGGTTTGCATGTTTGGTCATACCCACAACGTAGTTATATATTCCAAGTTTCATGAAAATCCATTCAGAGGGTTTCGGAGCCCCAGGGTGCGAAATTTGCTGTTTCCCATTACTTTGGCTACTGGATATTACAGCAGCTTGTAGCCGTGATGACATGAATTATTACTGGTCCGCCTATACACGTAATGTAGGGGCAAGACTAGTAACGGTCGCGGGCGGGCCAGTCGTGTTACGTCTCGTTAGGGCGACACCTTGTTATTTTAGCATTATACGGGTTAGCAAAATTTACATCGTTAAATAAATAAAAACAACAAATATTATTGTTTAAAAAACTTCACAGTTTTAAGCGGTTTGTAAGGACGACATCACACTAAAACAGCAAAAATAAAAAGATTATATTACTTGTCAGGAAACTGACTCTATGGCGATGTGCTTCTAAGCAGTTAGTAGTATGATGTTTTTGGATTTTTGCTGTTTTAGTTGCGTGATGCAGTCACTGCCACTGTCGTCCACAGAAACCGTTTTAAACTGTGACGATTTTTACAGTAATAATTCTACGTAACAGACTGGAATATAGTCGTGTCGAATAGCAATCACCGCATACAGAGTACAGCTGTTTCATAAGATAGAAACAGAAAAGGCATGATGGACCTTGAGGTGTGACAGGCGACATTGCGTGACGCGTTTCCTCGCGTCAAAATCAGATGTCTCGCAGCACGTTTCAGCAGGATCGACAAGCAACGTTAATTACATAAGTAGGCGGCAAGCTTTTGCAGACTAAGCGGAACTTGCGTGTTCTTGCTATTTAAATCGTGACAGACTGACAGATTAGTTTAGTCGAACCATTAGCAAGTGCAGTTCAAAGCGATAAACTTCAGTCAGAAAAAAATCGACATGTATTAGTTGACAGTTGACGGTATAGCGAATTACTCGAGGACACACGCGGTGTCACACCACAGCGCACCACGGTCTTTTAGGGAAAACTCATGTACTTAATACAGCTTACGTATACGGTAGATTTAATAGGCCTTTTACGCGGTTGACAGTTGGTTTCGTTTCGATTATTGGATCGACAGTTGGATCGACGGTTGGTTTGGCAGACGACTGGATCAACCGTCAAACCGTTTAAAATGACCAATCGAGTGCGAACTTGCACGAAATCGTGACGTGTGGAAATGCCATTAAACACGGGCGTAGGCAGGGAGTGGATGATGGGGTCAGGGGTGTCAACCCCCCCCCTCAGCTGAGGTCCAGTGCTGTTTTTTACATTTCACTGCACTTCAGAATACTCAAAATGATTATTACCAGTGGCTTTCATACGACTCTAAAGTGCACCAAATTCGATTTCGGCCGGGGCTTCGCCCCGGACCATGCAGGGGAGCTTACAGCGCTCCCCCAGATCCCCTAGCTGGTTTAAGGGGCCTACTTCTAAGGGGAGGGG
>Ga0209780_1004588_pt1 | contig 10678 bp, 10 predicted proteins | sample WorMetexBAHAMAS2_FD_187384 | JGI IMG/M metagenome (GOLD analysis project Ga0209780, IMG submission 187384) | Marine gutless worms symbiont microbial communities from Max Planck institute for Marine Microbiology, Germany - Inanidrilus exumae... | ecosystem: Host-associated > Annelida > Digestive... | reverse complement strand
CATCAATTTTGGACCAATCTTCATGCCTACATCATCTCCTCCCGCAGCACGTGACAACGTTGTTACTTCCAGGTTGCGTTCGGCGTTCAAATTCCCAGTGCCATTCGCCAGGACAAATAAATTTCAATTATTTATAAATTACGGCTTAAGATGGTATCAGTAGGCCTAGACTATCGTTTTTGTGAGTTAAGTTTTAACTCTGTTCTAATGTTGCAGATTGTTAGTAAGTGTCGCAGTGTATTTATGTCTTGTGTACTGTTTAAGAGCTATTCGGTCTCATGACCGCCAGTTTGAAATAAACACTTACTTTAACTTACACTGAGCCTGGTTAGTACTGGGATGGGTGACCGTGTCCGGGTTCGACTCCTTATTTCGGTATGTAACCAACCACCCAGGTCGACTCAGCCTTCTACCCTCCGTGGGACGGTAAAATGAGTACCAGCCAAAAGGCGGTGATGCTCTGCGGGAGGGGAGTAAAGGCAGACATGGTGTAATTTGCGGTGAGTGTGTGATCCATGTCTGAGCGCATTAGAGGTAGTTACGACGATGCGCTATACAAATCGACGTATACTTTACTTTACTTTACATGGACGCATGGACGCCAGAAAAGACCAAACGCCATTGAGGCAGAAAAATACGTCGCCAGTAGCTGCTAGAAAACCAAGCGACAGCATGGCCGGATTATGACATAGGCTAGTCCATCGTAAGCAAATGCCTAGACATCGAAGGGTCCTACGAAAGATGGCTGCAAAATATTTTGAACATATGTTAGCCAATCAATCACGAATGTTTTATGCACCGTAAGCACTGAACTGTCGATTTTTCAGTAAAACATAAAATAACACATAAACTGTTAAAGTCATTAAAGAAACAAGCAGCTGAACATTGCTTAGAGGGCGACAGTTGAGAGAGGGCGGGGCCTAATGTTGTGCAGAACCTAGGGCCTAGCTTACTCCAACCTTATCCCGGGCCAAAGCGATAGAGAAGTTAGAGAACCGTTGTTACTACGGAATGTAAATAGGAAGTCACGGGCTGCCTATAATTTGCCGTGGTCGTCGTATCGCCTAATCACCGGAATGGACTGAAATGGCCATTGACAGGGACACATCGTTTCGCGGTTATCGGGACGACACTGCTTGTCCATTAAAATGTTGTTCGTAGTAGGCGTAGGCGCAGCAAATTGTCTATGTACGGCCTTCGCAAATGCGATATTATTGTTCTTCTTATTCTTATTGTTAGGCCTATTAGGCCGCATAGCCTGCATGCACTGCATAGATGCGGCCTATTGCTACAGATGTCGCACGTAGCGTGTTTGTTGGGCATATGGGTGTAAAAAAATAAAGGCTTCTCATACTCGTTACCGAGCGTTGGGCTCGAAGCTGATCCCAGTGTACAGGCAGTCAGCCCGCAGGTGACTAAGTCATCCACCCGGCGGTATTCTGCCATTACTTTTCGCCAGGCCTGCGGTTACCTTCCCAGCCACAGAGCATCACCGCCCCATGGCCGGTACCAAGTTATACTGCTTCGTGACAGAGACACTATAGGTGTGAACAACTTGCACTAGGTTTTACGCAGCTTTTGCCACGAGTATATGAACTGTACCCACGACCTGTTGATCGCAAGTCTAACGCTCTACCCGTTGCGCCACCGCGCCACATACATGTATGGATGAGCTGCGCAGTAACGGCTGAACCGATCGAGATGCCGTTTGAGGGCTGACTCATATAGATTCAAGGAATCATTATTATATAGGAGTCGTTGATAGAGCAAATACATTCGTAATGGGTGAGAAGACGACGATGCGGTTTTTGGCCAAACTACTGTGTACATTTATTATTATTATTATTATAAGAACAAAAGTCGTCGTTGGCTGACCGAGTACGTCTTGGATCTGCTGCATCTCAAGGTGCGCAAGGTTGTAGACTGGGTAGATGAAACTGAGTAAGAGGTCTGAACAGGCCAGACTCACAATGAAGTAGTTGCCCGGTTGTCTCAGCTGCGGGTGCCTCACCACCACCCTAACATCACGTACACAACAGAACAATGTCAACGCAAACTTTGAAACATATGTACACAGTGCCATGTGTTATTTTACGGCCCCTAAAATCCCCTAAAGCCCCTCAGTTTTGGGACCACAGCCCCAACTGTCAGAGGTGAGGGGAGGGACCCCCAACGGCTGGTTCACACCCCAATGTTCGAAATCCCCCATAATAGCCTGCATAGGGCTGCAGTCCCCTTTCATCATGCTTCGTATAGTTTACGGCCGGATTCAGTATAGTTTTTAGACTGTAGTACTTAGTCCTTATACTTGCGTACTTGCATTGTACTTAAGTACAAATTTCGGGTAGGCTACGTACGATACGATACGATACAGTAGATTTACGTGCGCTCAAAAGCTGACGAGATGGCCAGCTTAATCTTGTGCACGGCCCAGAAACGAGAAATAATGAAAAAAATAAAAATAAAAAACCGAGTAGCTGTGTTTGTACTTATACTTGCCAGTTGCATGCTTGCCGACATGTAAGTTTTTATTGTTTCAAATTTTTGCAATATTTGCCCATGCCGACTTCAGTCGCGGTGGTAATGTTTACACAACTGTGTCTGTTCAACCGGACAATATCTCAAAAACCGATGCGGTTATATGATCACCACAATCAACGAATAAACGAAAAGCTTTTATTTTGGGGTCAAAAGGTCAAAAGTCGAGGTCACGAAGCACTAAAAACAGCACCACCATACGCGTAATTTTAGGGGGACGGGAAGGGGTTTGGATCCCAACTTTTTGGAGTGGGAGGACGGACCCCCACTTTGTAAATACACCAAGTCAGAAATTTTGCTTGGTCCCCCTCACTTTTCAGACTAAAGTTACGCCACTGAGCGCCAGCGTGGGTTGCCGCTCTTTTGCGAGAGCTGGATTCCTCTAGTTATACCGGTGGTGACTTGGTACATCAGCAATGATTCAGTGATTCTACTATGTTCGTTCGATTACTGTCCCAATCCTTTCCGGTATCCCTTCTGTTGAAAGTTGAATCCTGCATAGTGCATACGCCATTGACAGGACGAACACTGCACTAGTATTTGCTCCCAAGACAGTCCTTGCCCCGGAAAACATTAAGATCCTAACAATCGCTCTCGAGGAGCTGCGGCCGTTCGGGTTTTTGCATACCGCTATAGACCATACCGATACACACACAAGGGAAGATGGGTGCACCTGTTAAGTACATACACCGTAGGCCATAAAAACATGCCTCTATATTTTTCACTATGACTCCCTAGTTTTTTGGATTTTAAAACCTTTCGTACCAATGGAAACAGGAACAAATACTGTACAATGTTGTTATTTAACAGACTGATGACGTCATAATTGCGTCACACGGCAATGTTCACTTTAGCGAGTTACATCGTACGTAATAATAATGCAATGGCGTGGAATGTGAGAATATGCTGAGTTCTGAAAAATAAAATTCTGACCAAAACCTGCAGGAATCTAAATGATTTTCTGCCCGGAAGAGTCAACAAGGAATACCCTAACAAGAATTGAGAAAAGAGAAACCCTGGATGGCTTTCTGTGACAGCTGCATACAATCAGTAACTGTTCGATCGAATCTCGATCCGTTCGGTCGTTTTACTGTAACTCCGACTTGTGACATACGGACGGACGGACGGACGGACCTATGGTCATTATTAATATCGCGATAGCACAGCGTCGCCGCCGCGCGAGTAAACACGGATGCACAAAAACGTTAGCTGCATTATGTTTACCTTGCACGCCTAATGGCTAACATGCCTGGATGAGTACAAGATAAGTCAGATAACTCAAACTACGAAACAATTTTGCATGCATTATTAGCATGGTGTTTGACAGCATGTAGATGCCTAAAAGTTCCTATAAAATTAAACGACTCACAAAAAAACTAGGTGGTTGTATTGTGTAGAATCCCGCCAAAGGGACGACGTATTTGGGACCAAAGGGACCACGCTCACAATACAGTATTCGGCTGAAAGTGGTCGGCTATCTGTGCATTCGACGATGCTTAATGTCACGTGCCTGCGACTGAGTGGTGTCAGCGTTATCTGCCGTGTTACGTATTTACACTTTCCAATCCAGGCCTGCTTTTCTTCCATGTCGGTCAGCAAGGCGACACAACGGCGTACTTGGTTTACATAATATCGGACATCGGACGTTGCCCAAAGTTTGGGTAGGATTACCTTTCTTGGGCGTAGCATACAGTCCAGGGGAATGATTTTAAATTGATTCTGAAGGTAAACGTGAAAACTAGACATCCCGTAGAGGAATTATTAGTGAATTTCCGGCGATCTGTAATCACTGCGTAGTTATATGGCGGCCTGAAGTCGCAAGACGTTGAAATTTTGTGAGACATTTTTGCGTTTCATTGAAAAAAACGACCCCTTACGGCAAAATTTTCAAAATTCTGTTTTAAAAGTTTTACCGCCTCACCGATCGACGTTGTTGTGTTTAAATTTCGTGAAACTTTGCCGACGGGAAATCGTCGAAATCGTGCGTTATTTGCCTGACCAAAAAAAAAACAAAATTTCGGCTGCCTGTCAAATTGTCGCTACTGCGCCGATTGCACCCAAAATCTGCCAGGGCGCCAGCCACAACATTGTACTCAGAGTGTCCAGATTTCATACAAATCGGTTCACTTTCGATGAAGTTATAGCCGAACACGTGAACACCGCCAAATCGCTCCGTAGAGTGAATCCAATATTCGGACGAAGCCTATAGCTTCGAGCCGAATAATAATATTGTAATCCGTCGTTGTGTTTGTAGAAATTCCTCCTTGTTGAAATCTTCATTGTCGGCTCGCAACTTAGAAGTAAACAATGTTGGCAAAATGAAAGACAAAAAGTTACTTTTAATTTAAAAATAAACGTTAAAATGGATTTACGTCGCTTACCTGATGACTGCCGTGTTCCCAGCCACTCCGATGATAGTCACGAGCAGCATCAGTCCGTAGTAGTACGCGTAGAAGATGAAGATGTACTCGCTGGGCCCGCAGTCCTCCAGAGATGCGTACTTCGAACTCGTCGTCGTCCAGTTGGCACTGTACGTCGACGCCGTCACCCGTGACCATGTCGCGTTCTCCTCCACGTCCTCGAACGGTCGCTTGTCAGCGAAGTTGTACTCTCGCGAGGAGGAAAAGTACTCCTGCTTCGTCATTCTTTCCGCCGACTAAAACCTGTTCGCGCTATCGAGATTCGATCCGAGACACAACATCGCCTGATCTGCGTTGCGTAAATTCATCGTCAAACGTGGAAGTCAATGAATGCGGCTATCGTTTTTTGATCGAAAGGATGAAAGAACGTCAGAAAATCCGCTTCATTCGTGTTATCTGGCAACCAGATGATCTTCTACACGACAGAATGGGCAACTAGATCCCTACTTTGTCCGACTGCCCCAACTCTTTACCACGGGGCAGCAGCCGGTCGATTCTTCATGCTGCTCGACAGTCTTGTACGTCTCTGAGAATAGTTTCATCGGTGTTCACCTGCATGCCGTCCATTCCAGGCAGCTGCGTTCGACCGCGCATACAGGTATTGTTTACACGCAGCTGCGATCTGGTGCGTCAAAGCCGATATCTTTCACGACGTCTCCGCCACTCAGGTGTGTCCGATACTACAGGTAGTCAGTTCCACGCCGCCTGTGTCGATTGGAAGCAATAAAATTGTCGGCGTAACTCGCGTCTGTTGTAGTCACGGGCGCGAGAAGCGAAGAGTCGTCAGTGAATCACAGAAACTGCGAACAATGAAGACTTCGATTGTTCCCGACCGGAAGTTATAACTACGCAGACGCGAGTTACGCCAACTGCAGCGGGACGTGCGCGGTGCAGACCTGGTCCACTAGAGGGCGCTACAGCTAACACAGTCGGTGCGCTGTAGCTAAATAGCTGCGGTATGCTGGAATACGAACTCGGATCCTCCAGCGGCGAATTCGCCGAAATGCAGAGAAGGCAGTTGCTTCCCTCATCTGTTTTAACCGCAAGCAAGGATGTGTTCGAGAACAGCATCTTCGAGGCCAAGGCCGCACCAAAATATTTCTTTGAGGTGTCCTTGAGTTGCAAGAAAAAATAAAAATATATAACATTAAACAGCAGGCACTGTATAATCACCAGTTAACTTATTGTAATGCTTACTGCCCGAAAACAGGACTGTGGCATCAGACAAGACAAGAAACTCATCAGGAGATGCGATAGCGAACGTGAACCATTTTTACGACGATATCGCATACGTACTTCAAAATACCAAAAAGAGAACCTACTTCGTTTAGCAAATTAAACGACAGCTAGCCAATTACTGCGCATTAAGTATTGAATTTATGAATCTGCTACAAAATTTCGAGCTTGCAGTTATAGAATATTTGTACAGCTATACCTCGTTGGCTTGCAGTAAGCTCATTGAGGAATAGCAGGCATTGACATAGATATTTTATGTCAATGATAACAGGACGTTCGAGAACCAGCTTCATGTAGCTGGTACTTAACTGGCCTTGGTCATTTTGAACAAACAGCAGTAATCGAATACTGAATGAAAATTCGAGTTACGCCCCTATGATTATAAACTGTCGATATCATGTGTATCATAGTGATATATCGCTAAAAACTAGACGCTTTGGCTACATTTCTGTTGCAGAAAGTTAAGATAGGCCTATATCTTTAACCACTTTTACGCAATACGCCCCGGAAGCTACCAAATTCGGTGAAATAACGCAAAATAAGGGCCATTTCTCCGTTCAAGGTCATTCAAGGTCACCGATTTGGGTACCAATCGAAAGCTCATATACGACTTACTATTAGCGATTAATACTAATTTACCTCCGTATCGTACATTGTTTTCGAGATATAGCCTTCAATGGGTAAAAAATCGCTATATTTGGTTATCCCTCTTGCGTTTAGACCACCACGGAGGGGTTACCCTGGAACGATTGCCAGCTAAATTAAGACTTTGCCCACATTCAGAACTAAAGTTTGAAAAATAAAATGATAATCATTACGGGTAAAACCAAAAAACAGGTAGCTTATTTCGTAGGCCTTATCCTGTTAAATTTGATATGCCTGATTCACTTGATAGAGCGTGCTGCTCAGCTTCTTGGTGTAATTTGAGTTTTGTAATGTGAGTTTTGAAGATCATTATTTGACTCGAACTCGAAGCTAGGTGCGTTTTGGCGGTGTTCACGCGTTTGGCTATAACTCCGCCGAAAATGAACTAATTTGGAGGTAATCCAGAGCATTCTGAGTACATTGTCAGGGGCTGACCGTGGCAGATTTTGGACGCGGCGATCCAGGCGAAATTTTATTTTTATTTGTCAGGTAAACAAGACACGATTTTACCGATTTGCCGTCGGCAAAACGCAACTCGTCGATCGGTGTCGCGATGAATATACTTTCGGAACAGAATTTTTTAAATTCTACCACAAGGGGTTGTTTTTCCAAAACAACGCAAACATTCCTTTCATTTTTTGACGTTTCGCGACTAGAGTCCGCCATAATTCCACAATGATTACAGATCGCCAGAAATTTAGTCCAAAATAACCCTCTACGTGATTTCTAATTTCCATTTCTACCGTTAGAGTCAATTCAAAGTCATTTCTCTATACTGTACAGTCCGTACAAGAAACCTCCTCAAAGTTTCTGCGACGTCTGACGCGAGTTGACAACATGGCAGATAACGCCGACATCACTCAGTCGCAGGTAGCCAATCACCATCGACTATTGAGTCACATGACAGTAGGCCTCGTCGAACACAGGAAGTACACTGCTTGTGTACAGATAGCCGAACGCTTCGAGCCGATTAGTATATTGTGGGCATTCGACACAATGCATCCATGTTGTATTGATTTTGTGGTATTTGCTCTCAGTGTGTGTGCTTGTTAAAACTGTTGTGAAGTCAGGGCCTTCGAATAGAGCTGTAATATGTAGTCTCTGTGGCTTTGATATTGTTCCGTATTATTTTCTTTTTTCTCTCTGTATGCTACCTATACGGTGAATAAAGATGTATATATATTATTTTTGCACTCCCAGCCCGAGGAGGGCACCACACCAGACAACTAGAAGAACGCCTGGACGGACTAGAAAGTTTTGTTTTTGCGACGCAAATTATACCACGGCCGAATTACTTGACAAGACAGATGCTAGGCTTTCTAGGCTAGTACAAAGACCAGAACACCGTTTTATTGTCATGTTTTACCAACGTAACATAGGCACTGTGGGCACACTCAGCTTTGCATCTTTGCGGGGTCGCTAAATCGAGTAGGCTGCCTGCTTCGGCTGAGGGTAAAGGCGGGAATCTCACTTCTGTCGGGTGGCAGGTGACACTGTGTGATCCCATATGGCATGTGAGTTTTCCGTAGCGGTGAGGCACAGTTGTTGCTAACAGCTATACACTCTCTACTTTACTTTTGCTTTACTTCAGCCTACTTGAATGCAAGGCCATTACTTACTTACTTACTTACTTATTTTATGTCAGCCGGATTTGGTTCGGTTCGTGCCGACGTATTCTGTACCTTTCGCACTTTGTGGCCCAACGTTACGGCTCAACGACCGTTATTCAGAGCCGCAATTGAACGATGAAAGAGAACCTACAGTATCGCAGCTTTCCCGATGTGACGTGCATACCATTGTTCGCAGATCTATCCAACAATGCCGATCTGTCAGACGGCGCCCACAATGGACGAGGCACTGGAAGAATAGTTCAGGCGTTATGGAAACGGTTGAGAGGCTCAGACGGAGACAACTACATGTTGGCCCCAAAAAAACCACGCGATTGGCCACTGGAAACGCGTCATTATCCGTAATTTCGTCAACTGTGGACCGATTTTCAAAATCTCTTTACCGTGAGACTTATCAGTGCTTTTCACTTCGCCCCGATAGGTGTAAGAAGTATTGCTATCAGCGTGTCTGTCTGTCTGTCTGTCCGCTCGCATTTCTCAACAAGAATCTCTGCTATTGTACAGGGACCGCGTGACGCGTTAAGTCAGTAGAATCGTGCTGTTTCGCGAGGCTTTGGAGTTAGAATAGAAAGGTTTTAAACAACAAAAGTGATGTTCAAGGTCATTCAAGTGCATTGGCAATGGTGCCATTCGATACGCCACATACGATTTCCTATTAGTGTTCCATTGCAACAATATCTCTATCTTGCACCCGTAACGAGATAATATCACTTGTTTCCCGAAATTTCAGGAGGTCACGTGACACATCACACAATCCGTTCGGTGGTAATATCCCGCGTGCACCAGTACTCATATATGTATCAATCAGCACACGAAATTTGAAGTGCGTAGCTTCACTGATTTCCAAAGATATGATTGCGGCAAAATTATACAAACTGGTCACGTGACTCTGATTACACTATAGGCCTATTCAATCTGAATACAAAAATTGGACATGTTTAATTTGTTTCGACTTGCCGACAGTAAGAAATTTCGTTCGACATTATAAAACGTAAACAACACAGGTTCTTCCAACGATATCTGATGTCAACTAATTCATTATGTGTGCTATTTTGTGATAAGGCTACTGCAATTATTTAGGCATATTTATGTAATATTGTATTATTTATTGTGAAATGTTCAGTGTGTGCGTGTGTGTATGTATGTATGTGTGTATGTGTGTGTGCATGTGGATTACCTGTTTTTTTTCTACCAGAAATGGTGAATAAAGTTGAATATATTGTTACCGAAACCAGCAACACTGTTGCCAAAATCGGCAACAATGTCCAAGCAACGTTCGACATTGTCGAAAAAATCGTTAAACTTGTAGCATTCGACATTGTTGCTTGGACATTGTTACTGGTGTGGTTTTTGCTTCTACAAAGTTGCCTTTTTATTCGACAATGTTGTTTCGACATTGTTGCTGGTACGGATGGGGCTATACGGCGTTGTTCGCGCGATCTTAGGTTCAGCCATCTTAGCAGAACTCCGACGTGTGACGGACGGACGGAGAGACATACGGACAGACGGACAGACACACGATGACATCATATACCGCGCTAGCATAGCGTTACGCGGTAAAAACCACATGTCAAAAATTTCCACGAAATTTTCAGTACATGTTACCTGTGGTCGTGGCTCGATCCGATTCTGGCGGCGATGCATTGAATGCAATATGTTATGTACTTTCGGTTTTGCGGACGAAATTTGGACATGTTGGTTTTTGACCGGCACATAATGGAGCAAATGGGCCAGAATCAAAAACGACGCGTATGTTTCTTCGAGTTCATCGGGTGTCGCCGCCGGTGGCGAAGTCGTTGTCTACGATTGGAGGCTTGTTAACGAAGTCCATTCCTCATGATTTGTTGCATCTCAGACGTCGTAGTAGTAGCTAACGAAGTGTTTCAGACCGGAAGTAGAAATGTCACGTGACCAGGTATGGTCCAGCGAAATGAAATATTCTATGCTATTTCCGGTACGGTTCGGTTTTGGACCGTTTCGGCCCATTTTTCCTGCATTTCGCTCCTATTCGGAGAAGTTAATTTCCTGTTGGAGCCCAACAGACGTTTAGTTTGACCATTTTCTGATGAACAATAAAAAAGTAAATTTTTCTACGAAGCGATCACATGAAAATAAATATTCTATGTCGTTTCCGGTCCTGTTCGGCCTCGGACCGTTTCGGCCAATATTTTCGTGCATTTTGCTCCTATTCCAAAGAGTTAATTTCCTTTT
>Ga0209780_1004587_pt1 | contig 10678 bp, 8 predicted proteins | sample WorMetexBAHAMAS2_FD_187384 | JGI IMG/M metagenome (GOLD analysis project Ga0209780, IMG submission 187384) | Marine gutless worms symbiont microbial communities from Max Planck institute for Marine Microbiology, Germany - Inanidrilus exumae... | ecosystem: Host-associated > Annelida > Digestive... | reverse complement strand
TAATATACCAATTTATAACGCACTTGTTGCGTGGATTCTGAGGCGCAGAGGACGTTACATGACATGACTAAGGTTGTTCATAAACGCAGTGTTGAACAGCCAGAAGTAGCCTGCGATGGACTGGACTGGATGCTGACTGGTAGGGAGTTCCACACAGTTGGTGAGGTGAAGCAGAGAGATCGTCTGGCTAAGTCCGATTGGATGTAAGGAACGATAAGCAGTGGGCGAGTAGACAAGAGGCGAGTCGGTGAGGCAGGGATGTGAGTAGCCATCAGCTCACTCAGGTATGCTGGAGTCGACGTGGTCATGACTTTGTATGTTATTAGTGCGATCCTGTAGACCAGTCGTTGCTTTACTGGCAACCAATGTAACGACTAATGGCCTGTGTGGCTGAACGGTAGAGCGTTCGCTCGCGATCCTAAAGGTCGCGGGTTCGAATCTCGGCCGATCCGCTTCCAGGTAACAGCCTTGGGCAAGCTGCTCACACGCATGTGCCTCTGTCACCAAGCAGTATAATTTGGTACCGGCCGATAGGCGATGACGCTCTTTGGCCGAGAAGGTAACTGCAGCCCTGACGGAAAGTAATGGCAGCATACCGCCAGTGGATGGCTTCAGGTCACCTGCGGGCTGACTGCCTGATTACGGGGATCAGCTCCGGGCCCAACGCTCGGTTACGAGTATGGGAGAACTTTACCTTTTTACCTAATGTAACGACTGTAATAGCGGCTGTGATGGTTGCTAGCGATTGTTGCACGATGCATTTGAATTAACTGAACATTTGTCGTTGATTGCAGAGATATATGGCTGAATTTCGTCAACAGCCGTTCCAATATGATTCATAACGACGGAGTCGACCCGGATAAATCGGCTGCCTGGTTGGCTGAACAGAACGAATGGATGCGTTCAATGCTAGAAACTCATCCGAGCGAAGAGGACGCGTTTTGGCGCCACCTGGCGTACATCATGGCACAGTTTGATGGCTTGTATGACGGATATGTGTCATCGGCAAGGCCAGATTGGGTAAAATTAATGATAATGATTGCCGTTATTGCTGCTACCACGATTCAATGATTTTGTTTTTGATTATGATTATTGTGAATCTTATTATTACAAGTGGTAAAGCAAAATTCATACGCTTTCCAGAAGTGCAAAAATTTTGAAAAAAATTGGTTAAGATTTGACAAAGTTACAGAGAGTTTAAATGAGAACTTTTTGATACACAATAGGTCTGGACTGTTTTATCGCATGTGCAGTATGATGTTCATTGACTTTGATTTAGTCAAAGTTACTCAATAAAGAGTCAACTAGTAGGCCTACAACTAATAATTCGTCGACGTATACAGGGTGGCTCAAAAAAGTAAGCTGTTGTACTGTGATAGATATTTCAATGGCTAGACAATAGTCTTTGCGTTAAACAGTTTATCATTTTGCGAACAGTCCAGGACTGGAAAGTTGGTAACTGTAATTATATTTCCGTGGCTAAATATTCTATGTTGTACAATTGTGACGTCATGTTTTGTATCGGTCTAGTTGAGTATTATATTACAGAACGTTATTATGGGTAAAATTAGTAAAGAAGATAAGATCTTAATAAAAAATTTGAGGATTGAAAAACGCTGGGGTGCAAGGAAATTGATTTGCGAACATCTTTTCAACTAGTTTTGGGATAAATTTTGCGAAACTAACTCGCGTTTGGCTAGCATTAATTTCATCGACTGCTAAAATCAACAGCTTACTTTTTTGAGCCACCCTGTACATGCAAATGTGTATAGGACACAAGCGTTTACGTCGTTCAAATGCTGAATAGCCTTGGTGATCATATCGACTTGAAATACGTTCTGAACTCACAGAAAAATGATCTCAACACACGTCAAACTCTGCAGAAAGTCAAAGACACGCACTGTTCCGCATTAGTGAAGGTACTTTGTTTCGATTTTCCGTTGACTTCTTGCTTAAAATCGCTGACCGATGGTCGTGTGTAGACACAGAAAGTATTAATAAGCCAAATTTTCTTCTGTCAAATATCTCCAAAATTACTCAACGTTTACAGATTGTCAAGGGTGGAAAGTCTAAACACCTCATATTCAACATTTGGCCACCTACAAAGCGTAGATCTTGTATGCCCTAAAAATTCTGCGTGCACACGGCCTATGCAGGATGGCAATACAGGCGGTTTTCCGTTTTGTAATTTTGGCTAGGCTTTTATACGCCTTACCAGCATTGTGGGGCTTTGCAAGAGCCCAAGACAGACAAAACGTTTATAGTTTTCTTCGACGTAGCGCCCGGGTTGGTTTTTATTTGTCTGATTTACCCAGTTTTGACGACCATTAGGCCTACATCGAGATGATCAATTAACTGTTCAGCAGTTCGGGCTTAATGAAATAACGCCTAAACAGTTTGCTTTACCGTCCAATTGTGTTGTAGCATTAGCGGCATTGGTATATAGCAAGTAAAAAATGTTATGGACGAATGTAATGGGAATACCTGAAATACCCCAAACGGTCAAATGGTCAAATCCAGAGCGCAATATATTGTTCACTTCATTTTTCAATTGCTTTCAGCTTTCTCGGGGCTTCGTCCCCTGACCTCCTTAACAGGGGCTTTGCCCCTGGACCCCACTGGGGCATAGTGCACAGAGCTCCATTATAGGTTCGCGCTACGGCGCTCGCCATGGGGGCTATAGCTGTAGCTCCCAAACAGTATATTCCGGCCTCGCCCCTGTGTCGCTTCCGACCTCGAGGTTCCTTCGCCAGCAAATTCTGGATCCGCGTCTGCAGTAAACCGTGAAAAATTACGCTATGCGTATTCGACAGGTGGCGCCAGGGTTGGAGAACATTTTCATGTTTCATAACACCTGGAATACGTACGCGGCGATGTTGCGCATTTTCAAGCATTATCATCTAAACGTCGACGATCCTGCTACGGGTGCCGCAGGCGTATCTTTCTCTAGCTATCCAGGTATTTCATGTCATGGCATTCGCTCATTTTATTAATAAAAAGTATATATGTTCTTTCCTTGACAACAAGCTCAATAAGAATCAATCACTTATTACATCTTTCCATTTCACATTATGTTTCACTTTTTAACTGTCATCTAGCGAAAGTAATTAGTATCGCCCCCACGGCGGCTAATTGATTATGCAACGATGATGGCCATTTCGGTCCTTTCGGTGATTAGGAGATATCGACAACCATGGCATATGATAGGCTAAGTATATGATAGGCATCGCATCCTATGCCTTCGTATTCATATTCATGGTCTTATCAAGTACATGTTGACCACTTCTGGTGTCCATACCGCCAAGCCTGTCGGCGGTTCGACTTCCAGCATCGGGTTTTTATTCGTGTTTTGTAGTATGTTAGGCCTATTAACCGTAAAGCCATGTCCACACTCACAACAATGTCGAAGCAACATTCGACTTTGTTGAAGCAACATTCGACTTCGTTGCCAAAAACGGCAACAATGTCGAACGACATTTTGTCCTTTCGACAACGTCGAAACAAATTAAATATGTTCAATCTGTTTCGACTATGTCGAACGGACGAAATTTCGTTTGACATTGTTGCCAAAACCGGCAGCATTGTTGCTAAAAACGGCAACAATGTCGAAGCAACATTCGACATTGTCGAAAGAATCGTTCAACTTGTAGCGTTCGACAATGTTGCTTCGACATTGTTGCTGGTGTGGACCGGACTTAAAACGCATCATTTTTGAGCTAGGGCGCGGGACAGACAAACAGACGGACGGACAGCAACTTGTCTTAGTGCCTCCACTTTTGTGTCGCGGGCATAATAAAGGGATATTTCGATGGTGCTGTGATAGTATCTGCTGTGTAACATTTTATAAAGGGATGATTGTGTCCGTGGACGACTATTACCAGTTGAGCAGCGAAATGGTGATGCTTGAGACGACGCATAACGTATACAATCATACTCTGTACAGCCTTGTTACTCCCAAGTCTCTGCTTGCCTGGCAGAGAGTCCGCGTAGCTAACATGATGGCACGTTCAGGACGTGAATGGTATGAGCGGGTACGCAGATACAACTCGGGTGCGTGCGTTCATATGATTCGTCAATTTAGCTTCTTCTTAGATTTCGGTGCCGTTTTGTAGCGCCATTTTCAATACTGCTAATTAAAATGAGCAAATCACGTAAATTCCACTTGTCTCGTGAGATTCCTGTGGGAATGGGAATTCACGTATAAGCCGTTGGCGTGTGAATGAAAATGCGAATCATTTTATGGGAGAGCGCGGAAAGCAAATGTTGTTGTCCATAAAATATCCTGTCTGATAGTTTTCGTCCATTTCAGCTATTTTGTTGCTATATTGCTATATTTAGGCTGTTAATAGCCTGTTTGTATTGTTGTGAGTCTTTTGACGAGTCGTTTCCGTCCAGTTATGAGCGACAATAAGTAATTAAATGCGAAGAAAATTACTTTGGCATATTTGCATTGTCTAAGTCAAGAAATGCAACATATTCGTTCGTTTCATTGTGTTCCTCCTGCTACTGGGATTAGGAATGGAAATCACTATTCATACCTTCATAACCTGATCGCTGTTCAATGTCCTCGTAGTACTCGCTCTTCATCCGTCGTTACTCTTGCTCGGCCACCTAAATCATCCTCTCTTAAAATTACTGATCGCTTCTTTCGTTATGCTTCACCATGTCTCTGGAATCAACCCCCTATATGTCTTCGTCAACCTCATTCTGGTACCAGTTCCTCCAGGCTCCATTTCCGACTCACCTATTCCTTCACCCATCACTTTTTCCTCTTCTGGTCATGCGTAACTCCCTCTCTCTTCCACTCCCGGCTTAAAACCTACACGTTTCACATATCCTACCCCCTGTACTGTAATTTCATTTTTTCGTCCCGGGCTGCTTTCACGGACTTTTGCCCGCACATTTTTCTGAGCTAATCGGTTTTTGTTTTTAGTTTTTTTTTAATTATTTGTTTCTGTGCCATGCGCTAGACTAAGCTGTGATGTCCATTTCGTCAGCTTTTGAGCGCACGTAAATATATCGTATCGTATCGTTAGATGGGGATGAGAATGTGAATTGCCTTCCTACTCACCTCTAATGTGAAGCCCATCTATCATCCGTTAACATCCCCAATGCTGTTTCACTACTGATTCTATGTGACCCGGTAAAGAAGTAACGGGAATGGGTGGAAATGGGAACCCTTCTGCACACCTCTAGAAGATAGTTAGCTAGTCGACATGGGTTCGATGCAGTGCGATGTAGTGTAAATTATTGATTGACAGGCACATACAACAATCAGTACATGATCGTGGACCTGAAGAAAGTGACGCTGGGCCGGTCTCTGGACGACGGAACGCTGTGGGTTATCGAACAAGTGCCCGGTCTCGTTGTCAGTGAAGATCAGACGACTATTCTGCGTGCTGGTCGGTGCCTTACATCTCTACTGCAGGCCTAGTAAATTGAACTTCAGTTTAGTGGTCCGCATTATGGGATAGGTCTGTTGTATGTGTTTCTGTGTGTTTATACTACAACGTTGGAACAAAATACCGTTGACCTTGATAATCGGCACGATGGAACAGCTTTACCAACTCCGGGTCATGTTTATAAGTTCGTAGGTCAAGGTCATAGTGAAAGTTGAAGGTAACAGGAAGGCGAAGTTTGGTGGTTTGTATCACTGACGTTATTTCCTTTAGTAGTTTGATGCCCTTGGTTGGCTAATGGGGACACACCGTGCCATTTATCCCCAACGATACTCTTTTGGAACATCTGGAGGCCATAAATCAAGGCAAACGACTAACCCGCGCTCACGTGGAATATGACCCATGTGTCTGTGTCTGTGTGAGTGCCCGTGTTGCACCGTTGCACGCCATGCATGCAAATGTCCTCTGTTTGTCTAGGCAAACGGTGGGTGGAAACTTCGTAGTTTGTCCATCAAGGCATAAAATAATAGAAGATGTCAATCAAAAAGGTCCTCAGTTTGACGCAAAACGCAAAGCAGTGAAACCAAACCGAGGACGTTGCCGAACGTCTACGTTTGAAGTCCTCGGTTGTTGAATAATTCCATATGTCCTCGTGTTGGCGGTGATACCAGAATGAGTGTGTGTGTGTGTGTTTGTATGTTGTAGGCTACTGGCCCTCGTACAACATTCCATTCTACCCGCTCATCTCTAAGTTGACTGGCCAGCGGGCCCTGTCCATGTCTCAACCTAATATCATGGGACTGTCCTACCAGGTGGCGCCACGTGCCAAGATCATGCGACGAGATCAGAGTAAAGTCGTCGACATCAAGTCCGCGCAGGACTTCTCAAGATACAACGGTATGTACCCGGAACAAATCAGTTTAGCAAACAGATTAGATCACACATGTTATTACACCGCATTGCATCCATTGCATAGATGCGGCCAATTGCAACATAGTGACCATAGGAACTATGTTTCTATCTTGCAACGTTTCTGAAATTTGGCGAGTTATTGGTCGGAAATCGGCGCTAACCTACCCCACCTGATGCATTTGGCACCCCTGCTGTGCGGGGTGATCCCATTCGAGTTTCACCGGAATCATCGGCGTCAGAAGACGAGAGCCCGTTAGCCATTGTAATTGCTGTTTGCTTGATCGCGCGATAAGTGAAGTAAGTAAGTTAGGTAAACAGTGCATAGCAGTTAGCATCAACTTAGCTCTTCAACGCTACGGGAAACTCACATGCCATATGGGATCACACAGTGTTACCTGCCACCCGGCTATGGTGAAAATCCCGCCTTTAAGCCCAACTAAAGTAGGTACTCGATTTAGCGACCCCTGAGGGATTCAAGGCTGAGTTGACCTAGGTTACGTAAAAACGGACCAGCCGGGAATTGAATCCGCGACCTGTAAATCGCAAGTCCAACGCCCTACCGTTAAGCCGATAAGCCATTTTTGGCGCAGTACCGGCTTGGGACAGACAGAGAGACAAACAGACAGACATACAGACCTAGGTTCACAACCACGTTTTAGAGGTGCATGTGGAATTTCGAAAGTTTTCGGCTGGCTTTTAGGTATCATTTCTTTACATTTAGAATTCAGTTCTGCTGCTTAGCCACGGTCGGTCATCTCAGCATTTGCCGAGCTCTTGTTGATATTGTTGTATATTCGTTGTTGTTGTGTAGATTACCGGAATGATCCCTACTCTGCCGGCGACCCAATGAGTGCAATATGTAGTCGCGGAGACTTGGTCGAAAACCCAGCTAAGCTGGATGGCTGCTATGATGCCAAGGTTCGATCCAGGATTGCAATCCCGCGGGATCCCGAATCCCGAACTTTTCCAATCGCGGGATTTGGGGATTAAAAATTTTGTCGAAAAACATGTCGGCCTATAGGCCCTATGCAGTGTTTCTCTCAGATTTAGCAATGTTTATAACAACGTGCTATAATCTAAAGCATTCTCAGTTTATTACACGATATTATTTACAACTGCACCCACGTCAGTAATTTTCTCGATGAGTGCTAAAATATATGGCCTTTGTTGGGGTGGCCTATAGTCTAAGACACCACTCGTTATATAGCCTACAATAGGCCTATAGTCTACAATACTGTACATAAAAAGTTATAGTGGTCCCGGATCCCGGGATTAAGAAATCTAGTCCGGGATTGCAATCACTGTTTTTACTGTTTGTTACCAAACACGTTATTGATGCGATTGGCCATTTCAGATGTGTGTGCCTTTGACCTAGATATTCAGCATGATGATTTATCCTGACCCAGTTATACATCGGCTGACAATGACGTACTTCGTCTATTCCTATCTATGCCAGCTGTTATGGCCGCCGTGATGTAGGGCAAGGAAATGTAAACATTTTGCAGCAGTTATAGTCAGATCGCCAATCGGGCGCTTGCACTAAGCTTGTCTTAAACCGGCCAATTTAATTTTATTTAAACTAGAAATGCGTGGCAGAGCCTAGCGTGTAGCCCGCATGGCATAGCAGTGACGCCCTCCAGCATATAGGTGAAACAAAACTGAGTAGTGATCGCCCCAGAAAACTCAGTACTGATTCCCGCAAGGTCTAGCATTAAAGCTAACGTAGCCAAACTGCAGACCGACGAGGGGTGTAGACCTTTCACCCTCTTAAACTCTGGAGTTACTGGACCGAAGTTCACCAAATGCATGTCTACACGATGTAGCCAGATCATCGTAGATAAACCTTTTAAAATCAGAAGTGCGATATTGCAATCCGGTTCCGAATGCCAGGAACACGAATAAGTAGAATAGACCGACTTCGTCAATTTTTACGCTAAAATTGGTTGCCATGGCAACATCCCTTGAGCGATCGGCAAAAGAAGGTCAGATCCTTAATTTACGATCAGTTGCCTACAATATGGTGAAAATTTGATGAAAATCGGTCAAGTAGATCCCCTGAGATAATTTGTCTCAAAGGATTTATTTCTTTAGAGACCGACGTTCACCACATTTACACACAGTATAGCCAGATTATCGCAGATGAATGTTTTAAAATCAGAATTGCGATATCGCTATCTGTTTAGGAATGCCAGGGCTACGAATAAAGGTGGATAGTCCGATTTTGTCAATTTTGACCCTAAAATTCGTTGCCATATGGCAACGCCTCTTGAACCATGGGGAAAAAGGAGTCAAATCGCTAATCTGCGATCGAATACCTATACTATGGTGAAATGTTGATGAAAATCGGTCAAGTATACTCTGAGATCTCTTTGCTCAAATGTTTATTTTTAAAAAATGCGTGGCAGAGCCTAGCGTGTAGCCCGCGCGGCATAGCAGTGATGTCCCATAACGAATAACTGAAACAAAATTGAGTAGTGATTGCCCCAGAAAACTCAGTACTGATCCCCGCAACGTTCTAAATCAAAATGGCTATATTTTAATCCGTTTCGGAATGCCAGGGCTAGAAATAAAGGTGTGTAGTCCGATTTTGCCAATTTTGACTCTAAAATTCGTTGCCATAGCAACGTACATTGAGCGATCGAAAAGGGGGCCAAATCGCAATCTAACATCAAATACCTAGCCTACCATATGGTGCACATTTGGCAAAAAATCGGTCCAGTAGATCGTGAGATCGCTTTGCTCAAATGTTTATTAAGAAAAAAGAAAAAAGAAATTAACGCAAGCAGAACATATAGCCCGCGGGGCATGCATGCCGCGCTGGCTAAATAACGTGACAAATCTTCACCGCAAAGTACGACATCATGCCCTATAACATGGAGATGGTATATCGTGACCATATATCACTCTGACGTCACTTCACCGTATCTATACAGTACCGGGTAGGTGAAGTTCGTAGGTCACGTTAATAGGTCAACATTCACGCCTATGGGGTCAGGGATACGGTTAGGATATGATGCATGGGATGCCGTTACGGTCGGGTCTACTACTGGCAAGTGAGATTAAATGAGCTTTTCGTGGTCGGTGCGACCTCGAGTGAGCACTATTGTAGTTCATCATTTTTATTATATCATTTTCATTTGCTCACATGTCATATCATGCAGTGACATAGACGCAAGTACGAAACATTAATGAGCGGGACAACAAGGCGCAGAATAAACTGGCACTTACAGTTGCCCTTGACAAACAAAATTAAAACGAACTAAAACACTTTACACGACATCCAGTTTCAACGTCAGTACACGAAAATTAACTTTAAATGAACAGATAGGTGCTTTTGAAGGTCGCGATGCGACAACAGTACAGTTAGGCCTACAGTGGGCAAAGAACAAAAGTGCACAAGGTAAAAACTACGACATATAAAACAAAAGCATCAAACATTTTATACAGTTACAGTTCTAAAATATAAGAACGTTTTAAAACACTTTAAAAACTTAGATAGGTCTACAAGCTTGGCAGTGCGTTTGAAACTACTCGGTGACTTGTTTGCCAGTATTTCTTAAGTTGTTGCCAGGCTATACATTTAAATAAATAGATAAGTACTACGGAACACTTATAGGCCTATGACGGTTCCACAATCACAGAAACAGCTGAGCCGTATGATGTTTACAGCTTCCATTTGAAAGCGTTCAAGGCTCGCCACTTTCAAATAAGTAAGACATAAAAGAAAAGATGCAATCTCGGTATTTCCTTTGTTTCTAAGTATAGTGCAGAAGCACAGTTAGGTGAAGTCGGAAACGAAAGCACCCTTTTCTCTGTCTGCTGAGTAAAATTTCTGTCGAAAGGATATTAAAATTGGACAGTAATTGCTCGGACAAAATGCTGGGATCTGTTTTCGAGACGCATTGCGTGTATTACGTATGTCTGTCTGTAGGTATGCGACGTTTCTATGGCGAGAAACATGAGTTCGCTGATGATCAGTGGTCCCACGACGAGTCATAATTTGCCGGCGTTCTCGTGGAATTCCTTTTCAAACACGTCCATGTCACATGTCGGACAGCCAGCCGTCTTCGACTTCGACTGGGTGCTCACAAAACCGCGCCTCTGATAAAGTGCGTCGCCCAGGGCGGGAAAAAAACTAGATTTTTATTTCTTAGGTTTTTAGGTTTTTAAAAGGTTTACGATTTTTTGCGAAGACCGATGTCGCCAAACATGAAAGTGTAAAGCAAAAGCATCTGAAATCTGCATCCCATAGGACTCATGCAGTATTGTACACGGTATGCTCTTTTCCTTTTCATGGATTACAGCACATGCCTACCCCCCCCCCTTATAAAAGATGAAATTAGAGCATTACTTTCACTGGGTGCAAA
>Ga0209780_1004586_pt1 | contig 10680 bp, 8 predicted proteins | sample WorMetexBAHAMAS2_FD_187384 | JGI IMG/M metagenome (GOLD analysis project Ga0209780, IMG submission 187384) | Marine gutless worms symbiont microbial communities from Max Planck institute for Marine Microbiology, Germany - Inanidrilus exumae... | ecosystem: Host-associated > Annelida > Digestive... | reverse complement strand
TTTGCGTGGCGGCTGGTGGCAAGTCACAAACCTAGAATATTTACGTACAGATCTGTGGTACAGACAATGCGTTCATGTATGTCTTCACTGCACACAGACGCACACACAACTGGAAATGACTCAGACAATGTAAATCTCCACCAAGGCTGATCACACAGCGTCTCTGATGGCAATACTGTTTTTACTCAGTGGTCAAACTAAGAAACAAACAGTGGGGGGACATTACCGAGGCACCTATAGCGCCGAGACCTTCAACGCCATGTATTACATGGTGGTCCACAACCGCAGTGGGGGAAATTCCCCCCCCCCCCCCGATAACTCGAGCACTGTTTTTATTACTGGCCTGCCTAATGCGCCAGTATTGTTTTGCTGGCTGGCGTCTGTCGTCGTCTGTAACGCTGCCGGCATGTGGGCCGGCCGGCCGGCCGGCCGCCGGGCTCGGGGATGATTGGTGCACCGGCGGCCGGGCGCGTGGGAAGCCGACACTGCACGGCGGGCCAGTACTGTTATGCCCTGTTCCACATGCACTCTGCATGGGCAGCATTATTTCATACATTACAAACAGGCAAAAATGAAAAATCCTGGCTCAGCATCCACATCAACGACATCTAAAGCCAATCAACTGTTCAGACTTTCCACTCAAATAACAGAAACAAACTCCATCATCACTATCAATACCAGAAAATCAAGTACTATTACAACAACCATTCATAGCCTTCCTGTCTGTTAGCAAAACATGACGCAGTAAGCATTATCTAAAACGGTTACTGCATAAGTTTTGCTTATTTTCTTCACTGTATTCACTAACTGCACTATCCCATATTGAGCACCAATGATATTTGCATTGTCACTGTGTCACTGCGTTCTGTCTGACTTGTTTTTTTCAGGGACATATTAGACCAAGTGCAGGACATATTATGACATACAGGCATCAATGTCCAATTTCAGGACATTTCGGAGTCTGGATAATAAACGAATTAAATTAGAACTTTACAGGACCAGTTGGAAGTTGGAACCCTCAGTATTCTTGTCCTTCGGATGCTTACCCCTCCAACAACTTTCAAAAATTGTTCTACAATGTTTTGAGCAATCCCACTGACATTGATGGGTAAAAAATGAACAGGGTAACAACCGATGAAAAAACGACCTCACAGGCCCAGGGACACACACAGACATACAGACAGTGCAGTAGAAAACAGGTAGCAATACCATTCTAGTGTGTACAATGCACTCCAGTCTGTCATCGTTGGTGATTCGTAACGGCTTAAACCAGACGCGATGACCAGTGAGGTGCTTTGCTAACCACGTTTGACCCGACTCAAGTACATTTATACCACCAGCTAATGACACAGGCAGTAAGTCATCTACACACACAGACAGTGCACGGCAAATCATCTACTGTGCTGATCTAACAACCAATAGAGAGACAACAAGACTAGAATCCACAGGCCGGATGTCTTTCCTGTTACCCAGACAAGCAATGAAGGGAAACCTATTCTCTTGACTTCACACAGTCGCTAATGCTACTAATGGCAAACAACTACAATTTCCTTCAGTAACATAACACCGTTGGTTTGACAGCCATTCACTCATAACAAGAAGCTCTGCTACTGCAGAGCTCGCAACGTGCTATGTTAGTAAACTCGTGCTGTTTCACGAGGTACGGGAGTCAAAAAGGTTTCAAACAGCAAAAGTAACCTTCAAGGTCATTCAAGGGCATTGGCAATGGTGCCATTCGATGGGTCACATACTATTTCCTGTCAGTGTTATATTGCAACTACGTCTCTATCTAACACAAAATTTGAAGTGCCTAGCTTCACCAATTCCAAAGATATGACTGCGGCAAAATTTTACAAAACGGGTCACATGACTCTGATGACACCCATTAGGGAGTAGTCTGCCATTGACAGCCAAGCAGTTGATATAGTCTACCGGCATGAAAAATATGTGACTGTCAGTCAGCCGTTCCGGAGATATGATTGCGGGCGTCGAAATTGAAAAATGGGTCATGTGACACTGACCATGCCCCTTTAGGGGCAGTTTGTTATTCTTAGGCTGGGATATAAATTTGACGACACTAGCTTCAGCCAAACCAGAGATATCATTGGCGGCCGAAAATTTTAAATGTGCCACGTGACCCTGATCATACTCCTTTTAAAGGTGATTTGTCCTCCATATGCTGGGGATTTAAATTCAATTTTATATTCTACCGGTGTACAAAATTTGACCACTCTAGCTTCAGCTGTTCCAGAGATATGGTTGGTGCCCGTCAAAATTTAAATAGTTCACGTGACCTGACCACGCCCCTTTCTGGGATGATTCATCATCCAAGGACTTGCTATGATCAACCTGCCTACCAAATTTGAAGTCTTCACATCCATCCACTACAAAGATATGAAAAGGGATACAAACTATGAAAAATGGGGTGGTTTTTCGATAGTTGGGGGTCACCCAAAATCACTGAAAATAGCACCATTCGATAGAACGCATACGAGTTCCATAGTAACTATATCCCTATCTGGCACCATTTCTTTAAATTGTAGATATAGCGAGAAAAGTCGTCAAAATAGGTCAAAAGTCGTCGACTGTAACCTACCCCACCTCCATTTGGCGCCCCGTTGTAATTTTGCCGAGATCTTTGGCATCAATAAACTAGAGTCCCTGGGCTATTGTATGGCAATGTTTGCGTGATTCTAGGTTTAACCATCTTCGCAGAACTCCGACTTGTGACAGACGGGCGGACAGACAGACAGACGGACACAAGATGACAGCATATACGGTGCCAGCATAGAGTCGCATGGTAAAAACCTATGCCCTTATCCCAAGAAATCACTCCCAGAACAAATAGAGGAACAAAACCAAGGGGGAATTGGATAACCCGGCTTTACCTGGAAATGTTACCTGGAAAATGACCATTATCAGTGTCAGAGAAACTAGTAGGACTTCAATCAACGTCCCAGTCTCCATGTGGATGACTTCGTCACCTTGATGGCTTGCTGTGATCTTAACACGACCTCTGACCTCCAGAATCAGAATCTAACCAGGTTCTTCCGTAGGGGCTAGTGTATATTCCTTGTTTTATCAACACTGCTCAAGCCATTCATGAGATATCGTGGTAACAAGATCTGTCCGGAAAAACGAATGGATGGACCGAAGAACAGACAGCCCGAATACATAATGCTTTCGACGACGGTCTCAGGTGATGAAGACAAAATTAGGCAAACTGTTGGAGATATGTACATCACTGCAGAGAAGCAATAATACGACAAGTGACACAGCACCTTTACTGTTTGTAGTTTTTCGTGACAAGCGTATAACAGGAATATGTTCCACAAACAACGTGACACGATGGTCAACGTGTCGCACACAGCCGCGGAGTCGAACATGCTGCTCAATGAACCGTGGTGGAATTCTATCCACGCAATGAAATGTGGTAAACTAACAACAACAACAACACAAACACACAAGTCATAACCACCACTCACCTCTTTCTGCACATGCATAAACATGGGGTGCGTATAAGTATGTGGAATGGACTCATCCTTACATCATTACATCTTACATCACTGGACTCTTGTCAGAAGGGGCACTACTCCCTACACAGCATCTCTTCAATGCCAACACCAATTAGCCACGGAAACAAAGGTACGGGTAACCATTCGCTACTGGTCACATTTCTTAGTTGCAATACAAGCTGTCAATGCATGTACAAATTATAATGATCTGATGCTGTAGCATAATGATAAAAACAGCGTGTGTGATTGCATGTACAGTGGTAATAAAGCCATTTAAACTGCTATAATAATAGTAATTATTATTAAACCTCATCACATACACTGCATGGATGAGGCCTATAAAAAACAACTGAACCAATCAAGAGAGAGCCAGTTCGGAGGACTCGTATGGACCCTAGGAACCAGGTACTGGATAGGGTCGAAATCATCCCACGGGAAGGGGCAATTTTGGGGGTTTTCCAGTCCCACTGAAAAACGTAGGAAGTCTCTGCTTCAGTGTATGCAGCAGAAAGGAATCACTCAGTCTTCAAGAACGACATGACAGCGTGACTGCTGCAGCTGGCTGCAATGCTCCCGACTGACTAGTCGGGTGTCACAATACATTGGCCCCCATCAAGAAATCCAAAATTCTCCCACATTTTAATAATAACTGCAATTAAATCACAGGTGCTGACAGTCACTAGATTGGCATCACTGGTAGGCTATGTAAACAGGTAAGTTCTCAGATGGTGAATAAAGGTTCAGTAATATGGGCAGGTGAAGCAATACAGCTGAAGAATAAACAACACTGTAATTAACTATCATACAAAATGAGAACAAAGAGAACTCACAATTCGTACACTTCTGCCAATAATAGCAACTCCTAGAATGGCAACACCGCACAATCCAAGCTGCAAGCATATACCAACACATAATTTAATGCATCAGCCATCATTTGCACCAACTTGCCACGACCATCAGCTGCTGACTGGACTTCACTACACAGCGACTACCAATACTGTTGACAGTTCACTGCCATAGTCAGTGCACATATTTCCATACATTTTTATCCCCACGAAAGCGACAGAATATGTTTTCACCAGCGTTGGTTTGTGTGTCTGTGTATGTATGTCTATGACCAAGATAACTAAACAGATTGTGGATGGATTTGTACCAAATTTTATGGGAAGGTTACAAGGTGGAAAGGGAAGACCAAGTTCGTGTTTCGTTACGATCGGTGGAGGGATGTGCAAGTAACAGTCAAAAAACTCCGTAAACCAACGATTGTTTATAAAAACTGGCAATTGTTTACAAAATTGCTCCGTTGGGAAATTTGGAACTAGCGGGCCACAAAATAGTAGGTGTGGCAAGTGTTGCCAAGTGTTGGTGACAAAAACGCTTTCGCGGGGATTTGTACTCTCTCAGAGTACTTTCCATCTAGTAAGTCAAGCACGACAACAAGTGTCTGGATTTGTACTCGACACGTGTCTTAGGGCCGACAGCACCTACTGGTAATTTCATACTGTAGTAACATCGGTGACTTATAACTGAGGCTTGCTGCACAGGGCTTGTATTTTACAGTGGCTGAAATGTTAATCAATGTCACCCAATTTGCGTGAAACATGTGCAGCAGAGATCCACAAATGTCAGGACTAAACAGATCAAATTCCAAACACACACTTATCTACACGATTTGCTCATCTTCGGAGATCAGAACGGATGGCAATAAAAACACTACCAACTTCATCAACTCCACAAGTAGAATTATGCAGTAATGAATATTCTAAGTCCACTTCCAGTTACTCTCTGGAAGACATTGCTACTTATCTATCCAGAATGTATTATATAGTCATGTTAGTGTCCTTATACAGCAAGTTACAGGCCTAACCTCTTTGCGAGTTGACTGTCAGTGAGTCGGTTATTTAGGGCAGGTACTGATCCGTTCTGCTAATCAGCTCAGGTTAGCAGATTTGCCCTTCCCGCTTGTATGCAAGACGTCCAGTTACCGTCCCTCTACTGTTGACCTACATCAACCCTTAATAATCTGTGATTGGTCGGTGAAGATTATGGGCAGTCGGTAAAAAGCGCAAAGCGTAAAACGTAAACCTGCAAAGGGTAAAAAGCGTAAAAATTCAGCATAAAATGTTTCGGTTATGGTTAGTGCTACGGTTAGGGTCAGTCTAGTTTGACTTTTACGCTGAATTTTTACGCTTTTTACCCGTTGCAGGTTTACGTTTTATGCTATATGCTTTACGCTTTTTACTCCCTGCCATAAAGATTATGAACTTTGTCTAAAAACTTTAAAAGCCAGAAGGCATGTATCGAAACAGTGCACACAACGCAAAACGACATTACAGTTGTCACTGCCGAAAAACATGCAAACAACGTTACCAATGTGTACAAATACCACACACTGTTAAGCCCACCTAATCCCGACCTTCTAACAACGGTGAGCGATAATACGACTGTACGTTAACAAGAATGCTAAAACACGAAAGTCTAATATATAAACTAACTCTTATTTCTGTCGAATGTTCGTCTACAAATCTGGCTAATTTGTCGACTCCGCTAGCGTAGAAAACTTGTTGTCTTGGGGGTGAATTCTCCCTGCCCTTTTCCTTAACTCCAATTTCGCCCATGTTTACATAGATAAAGTTAGCACCATAGAGTATTAATACTCACCTTGTAACTCTCCTCGTGTGGCCCCACTGGCAGAAACTCCAACCAGAGAGGCCTAGGGCTTAGCGGATCAGTCCATGAAGAAGCCCATCTTAGTCTTTCTTAGCTTGTCCAAACCGTTTTTAAAGGCGTTGAGGCTGGTAGCTCCAACTATCTACTGGTCCAGCTTGTTCAATCTATTAACCACTGTATTGAAAAAGAAATGTTTCCAACAGTCCCGACTCCCGAGTCCCGATCGAGTGCACCTCATAGTTACCCATAGTTTGAGTAAATGGCCTCTTGTACCCTTAAGCCGGGTTTATAGCGGGACAACTCAACTCAACTTAACTCGACGTCGAGTTGAGTTGCGTCGTGGGAGTGTTCATAGCGGCGCCGACGCAACTCGACGTCGCGTCGTAAAGGTATACACAGCGCACCAACGATCAACAATCAGTTCTGAGCGTCGTGACCCAGTTAAGTCAATTTGTAGGTCGATATAAACAAGTCATGAAGCCATATTATTGACTTTTCCTGAGACATCTCAAAAACCTCTATCAAATCCTCCGTGAGCTTGAGATTATACTAAATGCCACTATTGCCCCATTAGTCCATTACTATTGCGATAAATTTACGACTTGTGACTTCTGGTGTTTTCAATAAAATAACAATCTGTTTTCAATAACCTTAAACGCTAACTTTTTTCAGCACGTATGCTGGTCACTCCCAGTAGCAGTCGCGCCTTTGATTCCGGTTATCGCTTGGGCTAATCGGTGCGTTACACGGAGCTAGCTCTGTGAGCGCGTTGTATTTGTATTATTTGTATTGTATAAAATAACGCTCAGCTAAAGACAACTGAACTTACTTTGCTCTTCGCAATTTTATTTCCTGACGTAGTCATACGATACGATACGATCCGATATGATATACTTACGTGCGCTCAAAAGCTGACGCAGTGGTTAGCTTAGTCTAGCGCACTGCACAGAAATAAAAATTAAGGTCTTTGGGGATTTGTCAAGAAAACGTATATTAACTCGTTCGTCATTTAGAAAGCTGGGACTGTTCACACCGGATGTGTTGCACTGAGTTGCTTCGGCGCCTCAGTGATCAAACTTACAGGTAACTCACAGCCTCACAGGACCGACTTCCGATAAAGAAGCACAGTGCATGAGCTGGGAATGTTCATGTCGGATGCACTATTCTGCATTGCATTGCGGTGCCTATTGACAAAACTTCGCAAAAGTAACTCCCGACGTTAACACAGGCCGAGCCAGCGTTACCCCGCAAAGCATCCTGCGATATTAAAAGTATACACTGTACGTTATTAAAATTTAGGGGCAAATTGGCTATCAAAACTCTTCAGCTTCTAGGGTTATGCACCCCTTCGACCAATTATGGGTTCTGTCTGTGGACAACTCTGGAAAATTAGCTTCATGCCCCTATAACATGCCACCTTTTCAAAAGACTGGATACTGGATACGCCACAAGTTTAACGTTACGTTAGGCGCATAGGGCCCTCCAACTGGGCTGTATTTACCGCGCGACGCTATGCTAGCGCAGTATGCTGTCGTCTTGTGTCTGTCCATCTGTCCGTACGTCTGTCTGTCCGTCTGTCACATGCTGGCTAAAAGCAGAATCAAGTCGAGCATGTCTGTTTGTCTGTCCACTCGCATATCTCAACAATAGCTCAGCTAGTGCTGAGATAAGCGACCGAGTCGAATTACATTGAAAATGCCTGTTTACGCCCAGAAGACCAGTCGTTACTATAGGTCGACAGTTTTTAAGGTCGCGTGGCTTTAAAACTAGTTGTAACGACTTTAGTTTGCGTACAACTGGTAATTAATTTATGGCGATTTGCGCCTGCGGAGAAAAGTTATTACAAAAAAGCGACCGGTATACGCCGTGGGCTAGTATACCCGGTCGCTAAAAACCACATAAACAAATTTCTGCGAATTTTTGTGCATGTTAGCTGTAGTCGTGGCTCGGTCGTCCTCTGACGGCAATGCATTACGTTATGTACTTCCGGTCTTAGGTTGACGTCATGTTTACACTTAATGGAGCGAATAAGCCAGAATCAATTGCGACACATTAAATTTCGTCGAGTTCGCCAGGAGGCAGCACCATAGGCGAAGTGTGCCGTCTCCAACTGCATCGTCTTGAGATATGCGAGCGGACAAAGAGACAGACAGACAGACATAAGCCAACAGGCAGAGAAACAAACAGACAGACAGACAGACAGACAGACATAAGCCTACAGGCAGAGAAACAAACAGACAGACAGACAGACAGACAGACAGACATAATACTACAGGCAGAGAAAAAACACGTTGATAGCAATACATCGCACCTCTATGAGTGACGATGTATTGACAACCGTCAAAAATTTGATTTTTTCACTAACGTGGAGTGTTGGACATTAAATGGTAAACCCAATATGTTAGCCAAAAGTTTTACATTTAGACCTACATAGGCTGCCGTCATTATGAACTACCACTTTAATGGTTGCTCTTGGTAGCCAGTTTTGTCATACTGGAAACAATGACGTCATTACGCATCATACATTCGTGGCGATTGTACCTAATAGCAAATCAGGTATTGATGTTTTTCTGCGATTAAGCATATCGGCTCAAGGAATTTGAGTTGCCCATTTAGCGTAGGTAGGCCTATGGCCTACACTGCAATTTCAACGCAGTAAAAAGTAAGTTTTAAACACTTTGCTAATTGAATCATAAAGAATCAAGTTCACAAAAATTAGACGATGCGTTAGAATCGTAGTCGATGCGGTAGCATCGTAGTAAAGAATTAAAGGACATTCTACCAGTAGTAGTCTTAACCGTAGCGATTGGAACTGAATTCTAGCAAATCCTTGAGAAACACGTATGTCGGAATTCTTTATCGTCTGGCCGAAATGTATACTGGCCGCGTCGCATGCTGCCCCTGGTGAGTCACGTTCAGTAGCATGCGCCGCGCGCTCTATTAAGGTTAGAAAAAAACGGAACAGACGGACAGACAGACGGACGGACGCCAGACCGTTACATTACGCTTTCCGCTAGACGCGAACAGGTCCAGCGTAACTAGGAAAAGCAGACTGGATCAAAATAGGCCTATTAGTATCAATAAGGCCGGTGTAACGAAGATGACGGTGACGATGAAAATGACGACGATAAATTTCCCCTTTCGGCATCTCGGTAAAATAAACCTGACATGAGCATTTGCAATTTTTGACACGGTGTTTGTCCATAATAATACAGTTTTGGGTTCCTGGGGTTCTTGCACCTTGCTGAGCCTATTGATCATGTTCGTTTTAGCCTTTGTAGGTCACCAATTCATCACTACATGACATGCATACGTCTAGTTGTTAAAACATAGACTTCGGAATAAAAGCATAAAACATGTTTTATACTTCAATAAAGCGGTAATAAAGCATAGAATAAAACATGTCAGACATCAGTTGTGTCATTTGCAGTTTGAGATTGAGTTAAGAGCTACAGAGACTTGTCAAATCTCTTATAGTACATAGTAATTATGTAATTGTGTTTGTCTATGTGAAATTTGAGATTATGCGAAATATGATTACTTAAAAAGAGTAAAATAATATTTTCGTAATTAACATGACAGAAGTTGATTTTAAATTAGCATTTAACTTCATGACGTTCACTTATAATGATTCTGATTACATATAAATTTGCGAAAAAATATTCAAAAATAAAAACATTAAAACATGTTTTATTGAAAAATACGAAAACAGAAATGTTTTTACAAGTTACAACTATGGTGACATGCACTGTTGCGTGATTGTAAGCTAGTGTGAAATGGCGACCAGTTCAAGTCCTTTCGGCGCGAAATGTCTTGAAGATCTGATAAGTTGTCCACTGTGTGAGAAGATATTCAGCGACGCGCGCGTTCTGCCGCCTTGCTTTCACACGCTCTGTCGACGATGTATTGAACCTCACTGCAGTACGTCCGACGACGAACCCAAGTAGGCAAAACAGAGTTTTAGAAAAAATATAACTTTATTTAATTACACACCGTGTCACAAAAGTTGCCCATCCGTCCGTATAAAACGTTGCAAATTACTAGGCCGCATTGCATGCACGCAGTGCATACGTACATGCGGCCTATTGCTACAGATGTCACACGTATACCGTGGTCTGTGTGTCTGTCGTTGTGTGTTGGTCACACGGGTGTGCTATTGTTAGGAGACTGACTCAAGTGGGTCCACAGAACCATTTGTCGCATGACAGTCAGTCAAGATTGGATGAATTCACTTGCCGCCGCGAGAGACGTTACAGGACGGCATTGCGGCCTTTTATCAAATTACTTTGGACACTTGTTCCATTGTAATGTAGCGACACTTACACGGTGTCATGAGAGAGAGCTTTAATGATGACTTTAGAGGCTTGCTACTGAGCCCGATGATGACAGAAATCGGTTAGCATTTAGCGAAATCATGGCATGGACTTACGGTGGTCATGTATGTCCAGCCGTTTTGCACAACCATCAAGTTGTTGAAATTGTTCTGGTAGGTCGC
>Ga0209780_1004585_pt1 | contig 10681 bp, 7 predicted proteins | sample WorMetexBAHAMAS2_FD_187384 | JGI IMG/M metagenome (GOLD analysis project Ga0209780, IMG submission 187384) | Marine gutless worms symbiont microbial communities from Max Planck institute for Marine Microbiology, Germany - Inanidrilus exumae... | ecosystem: Host-associated > Annelida > Digestive... | reverse complement strand
TATTTTTTTCGACGACGACGCCTACGCCTTCACGTCGACGCGTCGAAATTTTCTCGACGACGACGCAAGGGATTCGACTTCGACGACGAGTCGATGTTTTTTCGACGACGTCGGACACTACAACAAAGTCGAACGAGTTTATCGTAAAATTTCGTCCAAAGGACGAAATTTTACGATAAACTCGTTCGACAAAGTCGAAACAAACTGAACATGTTCAATTTGTTTCGACTTTGTCGAAGACTTTGTCGAAAGGACGAAATTTCGTTCGACATTGTTACCAAAAACGGCAACAATGTCGAAGCAACATTCGACTTTGTCGAAAGAATCGTTGAACTTGTAGCATTCGACAACGTTGCTTCGACATTGTCGCTGGTGTGGACGGGCATTTTGTACTGACAGCGGCCGCCGTTCGCCTGTACGCCTATACCGTCTTGGAACGTAACCAGCCACTCAGGCCAACTCAGCCTTCTACCCTCAGCGGAAATGAGTACCGACCAAGGGGTAATGGCAACGTTAAATAGCAGGGAAGGTAACCGTCGCGTACAGACTCTGTGACATATCCGTCTACAGGCTGAATGGCCGCACTAACGGACACGAACACGCTAGAGTCGGCAGGTGCGTCGTAGTACGTCATCGATCACGTGGTTGTATGCACGCGCATCAATCAATCAATGCTGTTTTTTGATTACAAGGCAGCGAAACCTTTAGCCTTCGCCGCTATATCTCTTAATGAGCGCTATTTCCATGCATGCACATACTGCGAGTAATGCTCGAAATGGGCCTGTAATTGGCCGCCGCGTACTCTAATTACCTTTCAACAAGATGCTCCGCTATCGCCGATAGACCCGCGCGACGCTTTGTATCAGTTGAAATATTGGCCTAGTGTTGTACGAATAACGCAAACGGATCACGTAATAGCCTGATGAGCACTTTCAGCAACTGCCACGTTTTATTCCGCTACCTGCATAGTTTTGTACAGCATCGTTACACTAGGCACAACTATCACAAAGCGAGCATGCAATGCCGTGCGTGTTATCAATAAACTTCTGTACAAACAGTCTTGGTGATGTTAAAACTGTGATCAACCAACGTCGACTACCACCAATGTTGTTGACGTCACTGCCTATTACTCTGCCAGCGCACCATAATGGACGCGAACCGCCGTGGCGGATGGACAAATGTTTCAAACAGCAAAACTAACCTTCAAGGTCACTAAAGGTCACCGGTAATGGTGCCATTCGATAGTCCATATACGATTTCCTTTTAGTCTTCCATTGCAACTATGTGTCTATCTTGCACCGTTTCCCAGATATTACCATGATTCTAAGGGTGATTTGTCGTCAGTGGCTGGCGATATGTAGCGTGTGTGCAAAATAACAGGCAAAATATAGCCTACCTGTGTGCAAAATTTGATCACTCTAGCTCCAGCCATTCCGATGATTAGTGCCCACCAGATTTCAATGGTTCACGTGACCTGACCACGCCCCTTTCAGGGATTGTCATCCATGGGCTATCATTTGCTATGAGCAAACTGCCTATCAAATTTGAAGTCTCTATCTCCGCCCACTACGAATATATAAAAAGAGATACAAAATGTGAAAATTGGGGTGGTTTGGGGTAGTTAAGGGTCACTCAAGGTCACTGAAAATATAGCGCCATTCGGCAGAGCGTATATATGCGTTCCTATTAGCCTTCCACATTAACTATGTCCCTGTCGGTGCAAGATATATCTTGCACCGTTTCTGAGATATAGCGAGATATTGGTCAAAATTACCGCTTCTAACCTACCCCATCTTTACTTGACGACCCCGTTGGGTACGACCCGTTTGGAATTTCGCAGAAATTTTTGGCGTCAGACAACTAAGGAGTTCCTGGGCTATCGTACAGTGTTGTTTGCGTGATCCTAGGTTTAGCCGTCTTAGTAGAACACCAACTTGTGGCAGACGGACGGACGGACGTTACGGACGAAAATTCCAGACGGACACACGATGACGGCAAGTACCGCGCTAGCATAGCATCGATGTAGTAAAAATACTTGATATAGGCCTAGCCTACAGATATGTCACGCAAACGTCTGTCATTTGCACCTGCTTCTGGTATAGCATAAGGCATCTAGGCTAAGACGTCATGTTCTGAGCTGCAGCTGCTGTCAGTCTGCTGCATGTAATCACCTCGTCATTCATCATTGTACGTAATTATTCGCCTCATTCGAGGCGAATCATGGATTTACTCTATGGGCCAAAAGAACGGCTTTCACGCCTTCGGCTATAGCTTTGCGGCTTTGCCAAAAGTGAACCGATTTGGATGAAATTTAGAATATTGTGAACCAAATGTTGGGGGCTGGCCCTTGCAGACGTTGGGAGCGATCCGCGCAGTAGCGGCAGTTTGAGAGGGAGCCGAAATTTTGTTTTTCTTTATCCGGTGAATAACGCACGATTTCAACGACTTCCCGTCGGAAATATTTTACGATATTTCAACACAACAACGTCGATCGGTGTCACCATGTAAACTTTCGGAACAGAATTTCGAAAATTTTACCACAAAAGGTCATGTTTCCAAACAAACGCAACAATTGCACACAAGATTTACAGGTCTTACGACTTCAGGCCGTTATAACTCCGCAATGATTACAAATGCTGAAAACTCATGGCTAAATGGTCACTTTATGGGATGTCTAGCTTCCATTTTTAAAGTCAGAATCGATTCAAAGTCTTTCCCCTAGGCTGTACGCTGCGCACCTGGAACGTACTTCCCACCCCAAAATGTTTTGCTATTGTCATAACTGCGTATGGTATCGATCGATAACGCGTACACCAGTCACCCGTACACAGCCAATCATCATCGACTATTGAGTCACGTGACACCATGCCTCCTGAAATGCAGTAAGTAAAACAGCTTATTTCACATGTGCGGACGCTGAAAAAACTCAAATAATAAAACATTTTCGTCGGCGTGGCTGCTGACTAAAATTTTGTTTTATTTTTAAATCAGTAAAATTTCACTTCAATCACTTAAACTGTAATAGATTGCTATGATACGATAGATAAACGTGCGCTCAAAAGCTGACGAGATGGCCAGCTTAATATATAGCTTTATGTAGAACAAGACATCGAGTGGCAAGTTGGCTAAACGGTTCAGGGTTCGATTTCCATGCAATCGACCCAGGTTCGAATTTCTGGCAATCTGTAATCATTGCATAGTTATGGGAAATGGCGGCCTGAAGTCGCAAGACGTTGAAATTTTGTGAGAAATTTTGGCGTTTTTAGAAAAACGAGCACTTACGCTAAAATTTTCAAAATTCTGTTCCTACAGTTTTCATCGCGACACCGATCGACGTTGTTGTGTTCGAATTTCGCGAAATTTGGCTGACGGGAAATCGGTGAAATCATGCGTTATTTATCTGACAAAAAATTCGCCTGCATCTAAAACTGTCGCTAATGCGCGAATCGTGTCCAAAATCTGTTAGGGCCAGCCCCCAACAGTGTACTCACAGTGCTCAAAATTTCATCCAAATCTGTTTACTTTTGGCGGAGTTATAGCCGAACGCGTGAACACTGCCAAATCGCCCCGTAAAGTAAATCCAATATTCGGCCGAATCCAATCCAATCCAATGTGATTTGATGGGCGCAGGCATTCCTCTCTGCCCGCTTCTCAAATTACACACAAACTACATCGTTACAATACAGGGATCAAAGGGAACGTGTATACCGTCACAAGACCTTTGTATGCACCTTATAGGGCCGGGCCGACTTTTGCCGGACCGGGCCGGGCTGGGCATTTTCGGCCGGCGCAGAGTACTAAAGCCTAGCTTCGAGCCCAATAATAAATCACGCAGTTGTTCGGGGACCATCGTTTGTCATCACTAACAGACAGACAGCATTCAGATAATTTCTGCATTATCTCAGTCAACAATTTTAACTCTGTAGCAGGCATTTGTATCGAGGCTTGTCCTAGCGAGCAACGTATAACGGGAACTCAGGACTGGTTTGTAATACATACATATTTTTGTTATTATGTGAAGTACAAGACAGTTACTTCCAAAAATAATGCGAAAAATGTCTTAACTCTCTCAGTTTTTCAGTACATTTCCAATTTTTCCGGGCAAGATTGTGGGCGAAACAATAACAAGTACGTCAATGGGGACTGATCTCTATCCACACATGCCGATCCTACGCGTGGCCAGCGTGCTGGACGAATAGGCCAGTGCACGGCGCGTGGCCCTAGGGCCAGAGCCGGCCAGCTGGCCAGCGCGCGGGCCAGCGCGCGTGGCCCGCGCGAGAGATTCTGAAAAATAGAGAGATTCCCTGCCCAGGACGCCGATGAACCACCGTGCAAAATTTGACGCCGCTAGCTTTATCCTCGGCGGAGAAATCCTCAACCGTACAAAATTACACACACAGACAAACAGACAGACAATAAACGATACATCCACACGTGGCCTATGGGCATGTGTGGATAACATTACGGCAGTGAACAATGCGGTGATGACGGTACCAAGCATGAGCATCGCTGTGACAATGACGTTGGTGAGTAGAGCGAACACACAGAACGTGATGTGTGTCATGCGCCCGAACCGCGCTCGAATCACCTGCAGGAAAGTCTTGGACACCGAGCCAGACCAGACCCCGGGTATAATGACTCTTCGTCACAGCAGGAAAGTCTTGGACCAGACCAGAAGACACCGAACCAGACCAGACCCCGGGTATGATGTGTCTTCGTCACAGCAGGAAAGTCTAGGACCAGACCAGAAGACACCGAACCAGACCAGACCCCGGGTATAATGTATCTTTGTCACAGCAGGAAAGTCTTGGCTCCAGGCGCGTACAGCTTCAGCTGGACTGTCAGCATGGAAAAGAGAAGGATTTGGATTGTCGCCCCGGACGCGTACCAGAACGCTCCGCTGATGCCGTACTGTAAAGTCGCAACAAATATCGCAATTAGTTACGTCTACGACATACAGCTACATGGACATTCGACGCCGTACTCTGTCGATCAATCTCAATCACTGAAAGCCCGGTCCACACCAACAACAATGTCGAAGTAACGTTCGAAGCTACATTCGACTTTGTAGCATTCGACAATGCTGCTTCGACATTGTTGCTGGTGTGGACAGGGTTTAACAGTAGGCTTACCAGCAAGTTGAAGTATGTCGAGGGAGCGCAGTAGACTATTAGATTCACACAGTAACTAATAGCACCATGTCTCAGTAAACAATTATTGACTATTAATAATAACGTCAGCAAATGTAGACCGATTATCAAAATACTTTGACTGTCAGATTTCCAAAAAAGTCGTTTATATATCTATAATCTACACGTAGTTTCCCAGATCGCCACACATATTCTGTACATTCTGTCCAGTACTGTCTCTCCTCCTGCTTTGAACAGTTCTGCTGGGACTTCATCAGGATTGTGGCTTTGCGAATTGCTGTCTAATGTTACTTTTGCCTGTAATTTCACCAAATTTTCAAAATTCTATCACCGTAAGATTCAGCAATAAATTTGTAAGAAGACTCAGTCGGAGACAACAGACTTCGCCTCGGTGGTGCCACCTAGTGAACTAGACGAAACATACGTATCGACTATGATTCTGACCCATTTACTTCATTATGCGAAAAATGACGCCATCCACAAAACCGGAAGTACACAACATATTGCACTGACGTCAAAGGAGGACCAAATTACGGTCGCAAGTAACATGTACAGACAATTAGGTGAAATTTCGACGCGTGGTTCCTGCGGTTGAGAGATAAACAGATAGAGTAAGACAAACGCAAACAGACACACAGACAAGCTGACCGCAATACTTTACATCCCTATCGGGGACGTAGTGATAACAATGAAAAAACTAAAAATGAAATAAATTTGTTGAAGTATATTGGCATTTATAACACTTGGGCGTCAATGAATAAAGAGAGAGGCAAGTAGCGCCATCGGAATGACCCGGACATGGCAAAACGTCCGGGGGGAATTGTCGGGGGGAGATGGAACGTCCAAGAAGAAGAATGTCCTACATTCTCAGTGACAGATCAACTACGGGCAGATGAGCATGACGGCAATAAATGAAGTTGACCGGCCTTGGTAGTGACCGAGGTGGACTGCAGTAGCGTGGCTGCCCACGTCCACTGAGAGACAATCGTAGTCGCTATCAGTCCAGACGAGATCTTTCCGCCGGCGTCAAAGTTGACGTCGATGCTAGCCTGATACATGATACAGATGCAATGACATACACTAACACTCGTCGTTATTAGCTTATTAAAGATTCTGGCGACAATGTGCCATATGAATTGGCATTTTTCATTTGACTACTGGACTATCCGATAACCCTAAAATAATCCCAACCCTAACCGAAAGTTACCAAAATTTAACCAACTCTTTCTCTGGTACTTTGGTACAAAACATTATCGATACCTATTTTCCACATTTCTTGAAATTCATTGATAACTTTTTGAGTTACAGTGATAATAGGAAACAAACGGAAACAAGTACGTCGGTCTTCCTTGTTGCCGGGTCGAAATGTACGCTGGCCGCGTCGCATGCTGCCCCCTTGTGAGCTAAGTTACGGGACAGACAGACAGACAGACAGACAGACGGGTGGACGGATGTACGGACGCCGGACCGTTACATTATGCATTTCGCTATGGACGCAATCAGAGGAATAAGCAAACAGACACACGGTGGTGAATACACAACACCCACTAAAACTGGCGGACGTAAAAATGAGAATCTAGTCGTACGGCAAATCGAGTCGTGATATGTAAAATTGTACGACTCAATAAGCTGTATGCGTGTATTGGCGAACCTTGTCCTGGTAGATGCGATTGCGGACGGCAAGTGAGCCGCGGGCGACAATGAACGCAAGAATCGCCAGTCCAGCGAACATGACGTAGCCCTGCCAAGTGGCCAGCTGTGAACTGCTAACGTCAATGCCGACCACCGCCGGACATGATGACCGCCGCGTGACACTCGACAACACCATCTCCGTAGTGGACATCTCAGTCATGTTTCATCTGTACTCCCAGACACGTCACACTCCACTACGCTATCAGTCCACTTCCTACTTCATCACGCACGCATTACGCACACTATTGACGATACGATATGATACGATATATTTACGTGCGCTCAAAAGCTGACAAAAGGCCGGCACAGAAACAAAAAAATAAGGAAAACTAAAAACAAAAACCGATTAGCTCAGACGAAACGGTGCAAGCAAAAGTCCGTGAAGGCAGTCCGGGAGGAAGAAGTGAAACTACGGGGGTAGGATTTGTGCAAGAGGTAGGTTTTAAGACCGTGTCTGTGTCTGTGCATGCAGTCGAAACACGAGTACAACGACAGGCTACTCACTCGACTGAGTATCGGAATCTGCAATCACCGCCCACCACTTCAACGCTAGGCCGACATGAACACCGACTGCGTTCTTATGTAGTCAGTGAACATGACAGTCACCGATAGGCTGAGCCTAACTATACTAGATTAGGCCTACATGCAGACCACTCACATAACCGCAGAAGGCGTGGCTAGTGATCACCAAAGATGCGTTGAGCGACTGCCGCATGTGCCGTCCACTCAGTAGTGGATGCTGCGATTACCCACGCCGGCTGTATAGCCGCCGGCGTGGGTAGGGCGTTCAGTCGCGTATGTCTGTTTGTCTGTTTGTCTTAAAAAAGAAAACGGCTTGAGCTATCAACACCAAACTTGGTACACATATACTCAATAGTAGTCGCTCGGCATGCATTGACCAGAGGCCAAAAGGTCAAAGGTCAAGGTCACATGGTTACTAAAACCGTCACGGTCGCACGGTTGCTAGCGACGCGTGCTGCTGCTGCCGGCGTGGGTCTGCATGTCGATACGACTGCTTATGTTTTCTAGTTAATGCTGTTCTGTTGCCGGTGCCTCGAATGTGATTGGTCAGCCGGAAATACGATGCGACACAGCATAAAAGCTGACAGGTAGACAGCGATTGGACCAAAACTAGACAAGGTGTCGCCCTAACGAGCTCGACTTCGGTGCATAAACAGTCACATGGCTGAATGTGGGCTATCTATGCTTGATCCGATGTAAATGGAATGCGGTATATCTACTGCACCAGTTTGTTTCATGCCGCTCTTAAAGATCGATCGTCCACGGCATGGACCCATACACTACATTATATCAGGCACCGGATCAACAACGGTTGCAAAGTTGGGGACAAGATGTGACTCTCTGGTGGTCTGGGGACGGCGTACCCACGGCGGTCCGAAGGAGCGTCGTAAAAAACTTCCGGGTCCGGGGCCCCGGGCAGAGGCTTCCTTTTGAACAGTTGAGTAGTCGAAATTGTGAAAATTCATACTGAAATCTGTGCACATTCCATCATTCTGGATGCTAGGGGAGTTAAACAGTGCTGATCCCGCAGTCTCGGAAGTTAAGAAACTGGACCCCTCCCCGTGATATAGTTGCGCCTATGATGTAAGCGTATGGCTGCTGTTTTCGTCCTGTCACACGGTGGCGTGTCGAGGAGTACATGGCGATGCGTGCAAACAGTCGACGAGATCATTATTCGGCTCGAAGCTAGCCTTCAGCCGAATATCGGATTCACTTTACGGCGCATTTTGGCAGTGTTCACGCGTTCGGCTATAACTCCGGCGAAAGTGAACCGATTTGGATGAATACTCTCAGTCTGGGCTGGACCTGGCAGATTTTGGACGCGATCCGCATAATAGCGACAGCTGGAGAGCCAGGCAATTTTTTGTCAGGTAAACAACGCACGATTTCACCGATTTTCCGTTGGCCAAATTTCACAAAATTTGAACACAACACGTCGATCGGTGTCGTCATGAAAACGTTCGGAACAGAATTTTGAAAATTTACCTTAGGGGTGTTTTTCCAAAAAACGCTAAAATTTCTTTAAAAAATGTTAACGTCTTGCAACACCGGGCCGCCATAACTCCGCAATGATTACAGATCGCCGGAAATGCACTACTAAAATAATCCTCTATGGGATTTCTAGTTTCCATTTCTACTGTGGAAATAATTCAAAGTCAGTACACTCCGTACAAGAAACCTCTGTGACGTCCGACGCGGATTAACAATACAGCAGATAACGCTTACATCACTCAGTCGCAGGCATCCAATCACCATCGACTATTGAGTCACGTGAGGCTAAGCCTCCTCGAATGCATGTAGTAAACAGCTTGTGCACTGATAGCCGAGCGCTTCTAGCCGAATACTGTATTGTAGGCATTTCACACAATACAGCCATCTAGTTTAACGACGGCAGCACGTTGCTAGGCAGCCTGCGGCGGCTGCTCACCTCTAATCCCGCCATCGCGAGCGCCGTCGGCTCGATCGTACGTACGTCGTACGTACGTCGTACCCGTCGTGCGACTAGGCAATGCCATTGTCACGTGATGTAATCAACGACTGCACAGATACGACTACAGTCCTCCACTAATTACCTCCGACACAAGGTTGTCGTAGTATTTCGACCCGTGCCTGTCTGTCTGTCTGTCTGTCTGCGTGTCTGTTTGTTAGCAGAATAACTGAAAAAGTTGAAGGCGTATTTTCATGAAATTTGATAATTACGCAGACTATGGACCAGAGAAGAGTTAATTAAATTTCGGAAACGGTCTGGAAATATTCTGGACACCAGACGTCGGTTGTAAGTGACCTCACAGCCGGAAAGTCAAAAACTAAAAATGGTCGGTTAGCCAGCCTGGCATAGAATCCCCTAGTCACTGTCCCCATTTTGAAACTCTGTGCAAAAATTGGTTAACCTACTTCACTTATGCTACGCCAGGCTATTTTTCAGAATTTCGAACATGGGGGTAAACCAACCCTTTGGGGTCCCCTCCCTTTTCCTCCCTCCCATTCCTTCTGACAGTTGGGGGTGTGTGTGGCCACAAAACTGCATTGCTAGTGGGGTGTAAAAATATCAATGCGCTACGTGCACGCACCCGCTGCTCGCCGGTAACGACACTGTGCCGCTTTTAGTGAGGCGTGTCGGAGGTATACGCTGTACCGAGTGCTCTCTAGTTAAATTCCGTTGACCCGGGTTGATGTAAGAAGATTATGCAGTTGTTCTTATCGCGCCATGCAGCATACGTAGGCCAATGGCGCGCTCTTGTCATAAGATGTTGTTCGTGACGCTCGTGAATGCTCCGGGAATATTTGCATGCGGTTAAATAGTACAACGTCCTGGATGTCTCAGTCTGCAATCTGGTTGGAGGGACGGAAAGTTTGCAGCCAAGAACGTATTTCTTTAATCACTAATAGTTTTACAAATGATTTTGCTTTCATATTCCATCCATGGTTCTTATTATTGCTTCTACACTGTTTGCATGTCCAAATTTTACTGTATACATTGGATACTGTTTGTGACTGTTTTAATATTGTACTCCCATACCTGTTTCTGGATGCCGCGCACAATCACGACGCGTGGAATTGTACGTGACCCATAGAACCATTGGCAATACAGGTACAGGTACAGGTACATACGGAAACGATACCACTGCGTGACTGCATGAAGGTATTAATTAGTGAGTATTATACACCGAGTGTTTTGGGCTGTGTGGCTTAACGGTAGAGCGTTCGCTCGCGATCCAAAAAGTCGCGGGTTCGAATCTCGGCCGGTTCGCTCCCAGGTAACAGCCTTGCGCAAGCTGCTCACACGCATGTGCCTCTGTCACCAAGCAGTATAATTT
>Ga0209780_1004584_pt1 | contig 10683 bp, 10 predicted proteins | sample WorMetexBAHAMAS2_FD_187384 | JGI IMG/M metagenome (GOLD analysis project Ga0209780, IMG submission 187384) | Marine gutless worms symbiont microbial communities from Max Planck institute for Marine Microbiology, Germany - Inanidrilus exumae... | ecosystem: Host-associated > Annelida > Digestive... | reverse complement strand
GTCAAAACTCACAGAAAGCTCACCCTTGCAATGTTGGCTAGCCCCTGAAGTGACTGCTGTGGCATTTGAGCTGTACGCTCCATACAAGCACCCCACCCAATTTACCCCCAAAAAATCGTTTCAGGGCTTGCAAAACTGCCTGTTCAGAAATGTTATTGATTTTTTACGCCCGTCACCGCTGCACACCGCTTCACGTTTTGTCTGTTCTTTCAAAAATGGAGGAAATCTGCATCATAAGTGGCTGAAAGGCCGCATGGTGTATTCTTACCCCGGCCCGAGAAACATTTTGCACCGTTGGTGTAACCCGTAGGGTTATGGCGTTTCTTCCTCCCCCATTTTTGTGGATACCCCACTGTTGTTTCTCACTTTGTTGGTTCAACTTCAGATTGGGGGAGTTATAGACCATAAACCCGCGGATTGCGATATAGACGCTTTAAGCCTATAATTAGTGAAGTAGCTAAACCCAGAATGTAGACATTTTAACGCGCATGCAATGCATCATCCATGCAGGTGCTTGTTATTTATTGTCATTGTCACGTGATAACTTGATAAGTGTTATGACAAGTCTCAGCTGCCGCAGAGAAGCCGCGCGACGCCCGTCGTGTTGTGGACGGTCAGTGTGATAAATCGACGACCGCCACCAGTTGAGCGTCAAGCTAGGTTGACAATAATAATGTGACGGTTGACGTGCAGTTGTGAAATTTTCTAAAGTCTTATCGAGTTTATAAGGAAGTATAGGCCTACCCTTATTTTTGGAGATACCCGAATTACCTTCCAACACAATGTGGAATAAGTGGAGCGTAGCCTCTGTGCCAAAACAAGCTCGATCCATGCAGACATTTCAGCACAACGCAGGAGTGTGACAGACAAACAGACGGACATAGTGTATAGCTAATAGTGCGCTAGCACAGCGTCGCACGGGTAAAAACGTAATCAGATAACAGTGTCTGGATTCGGTAACGTTTGCGGTGCCGCGTTGTAGTTACTCGAGAATCAAGTCCGGTAATAATAATAACAAAAGTGCTTGTTACGATTATTATTAATGATGTGCAAATTTATGATGATGAATGATGTGCAAATTTATAACGCGCACAAAGTCGAGCATGCTTGAATCGGAGGCAATAAGCCAGAATGTGATGAGAACAGTGTGTTATTCATGCTTCATCCTAATATTTAAAAATGAGGAAAGCATTGACAGTTGCATCGCAAAGGCGACTAGATGCATTCCATCAGTGGCCGTGATCGAATGCATCTAGTCGCCTTTGGGATTCAGTGCTGCCTATGGCACATTCTGTACAGCCCATGTCAGCTGAAGACTGGCCATTCTCGTGAATTAAAGCATCTCTTAACGTTCTTATTAACTGGAGACCGCCAAGAGGCCGGCCCGGCCGGCGTCCTTGCTAACTTAGCAACGAACAATCAATGATGACCTCGGGCATCGGTATCTGGGTCTACACTCAGCGTAGCGTCGAGTACCAGATCGTCATCCGTGGCGGAGGATCGTGGAAGCAGCTATGCTCACGTAGTGAGTATCTGGGCGTGCCATTAGCGCCAGCGGGGGGATGGCAGGAAGCCTGGCCCCACCAGACAAAATAGCTTCCTAGGCGGGGCTGTGGCGACGGTTTTTCCTAATGTATCGCTCGCTATATGCCCCCTAAAACCTTTTGGCTCCCTACATGCTAAACTCTGGCGCCAGTACTGCGTGCCACCACCTGATGATGATGATGGTGAGTTTGCGAAACCGCCGTGGTGCCATCTGGTACATAGGCTGAAAGTATCACGCTGTAGCTTTGCTGCACAAAATCGCTGGTCATTTCCCGACGTGCAGTGAGTCAACGTGCATGTCGGGTTCCTAACGCCTAGACACGCGCCGAATTATTTTCACCGTGTTATATAGTCTATGCTTCTAGGGTGTGTCTAGAAGTTAAGAACCCGACGTTGCTCACTCGTTGTCCACAATAAGTGATGATTAGCTGTAAATTATTTTTCACCATCCTAGGGTTATGGTCAAAGCTAAAGACTTAGGGTTAAGGATAGGGTTAGGGTTAAGGTTAAGATTGAGGCATATTCAGTAAATTAAGGCTAATAAATCACTTCCCGACCTGGAGTCAGTTGACTTATACGTCGGGTTTCAGACATGTAGCCACAGCCTGAGCCTTTGGTTAAATGTAGTGTTGTATTGAGTTTAAACATTGCGTAAATTTAGCATTTTGCGTGCTTAACACTTTTGATGTTCTAAAACCACACGCTATGAACATATTGTAAGTTTGTGGTATTGGCCCTTACTCGCTTAATCAGCGGTCATCTAGCGGTGGGCGTGGCCATTTGACAGTGACTGACAGTGACTCGTTAGGGCATGCCAAGTCAAGTCAGTGATGTTGACATACTAGGGATGCGCGGTATTAGGAAATGTCCGACGATAATATACCGTCTCAAAAATACCGTGATACCGGTATTTTGTGATGTCATCAATTGTAGACAACTTCTGCAATAATCCAGCCGTGTGAATCGTCTGCGGTGCTCTCGTCGAGTCTCTTTGCCATAACTGTCTGTTAAGACCGATGTCACACCTCGCGCAACTTTATCGTGCGAAAAAGTTGTAGAATGCAACTGTCATGTCGCACACTGCAACTTTGTCACATAAACAAGAAAAGACCAATCAGCTTGGTCAGTGCTTAGGATTGAAAATTGACTTTTCTTACTTATTGCAAGTTCATATTCGTGACATCGTTGTTGTTTAGCATTATAAATGTGTTTTTCTAGTTGTGTTGTTAATTGTCAGCCTGTGTCGTCTGTGCAGCTGAAGACAGACATGGGAAAACTACAGAAGTTTGCCATTGAGTTTGAGTCACAGTACGGTGTCTGCCACGCTGGACAGTCGGTCATAGGATATGTCTGCATTGAGCTGTCTGATTCCACTAATTTGACTGGTTAGTCTTATCCACAGCTCTACAAGCTTTATTGCCCAGTCATTCAAGTTTCAAATGTGCATGCAAAGTGCTAAACTGTAAGATGCTGAGTGAGAGTGCTACTTTAACATAACACAGTGAGTGAGAGAGCTACTTTAACGTGATACGGTGAGTGAGAGTGCTACTTTAGCATAACACAGTGGTGTTATTTCATGTGACGCTTGGTATTCAATTGGCAGCCAGTCTATCTGTCTGTCTGTCACCAGCAGGTCTGCCCCACATTTACAACGACGCCATGCTGTCCGGGGTACACTTGATGGACATACACGGAGCACGCACACACACAGTGGACATCACCGTCACTGATCACTGTTGACCAGATCAGCTCGGATCTGTGTTTGTAGACTGGTGCAGATTCAGTCTAGAGTGGATTGATAAGGTTCAGTATTAGTACCAAGATCAGAGCGAACTCTAAAAAGAATGTGACAGAGTAGAAATGCATGTTCTACAGAGTCTGATGAATACAACATGAGTAGATTGCTCTCACTGTTCTAATTACATTCTCGTATGTTCTAATGTTTACAGGGGTGTGTCTGAAGTTACTGGGTCGAGCCAAGGTTCATTGGTCTGTGAAGAGAGGAAAGAACAGTCGAGTGCACTACAGAGCGGAGGAGATCTACATCAACGAACGAGTCTATGTCTACGGCTCTCGTCAGTACATTTCTGTATTAGTACTGGCCCACCCACACACAGTGTAGGGAGGCCAGACTAGTAATGGTCACTAGTGTCTGTCGTCATCTGTCGTCTGTCGTGTTCTGTAACACACCACAGCGGGTCTGCAGGTGGCTTCACGCATGCACGCCAGGCAATGAAGTCATGACACCTCCAATCGAATTATAGCTCCACGGCGGGCCAGTACTGTTACGTCTTGTTAGGGCAACACCTTGTTTCAAAAGTAATTAACGACTTTTGCAAAAATTGTCACTTGTGAGCATCTGTCTATTGAAGTTGGCAAGGTCCATCTGTTGTGAATAGTCGATCGTCAGTGCCGTATGGGGCTAATCTATTCCACATGAGTCCGCATTGCTCTGTTGCCATCACCATTCTCCTATTTCACCTCTTCCACGTGAGAACCGTTGTTTGTGATGGACACATGGAGCTGGTTGGTTGCTCTTTCGATCACACACCATAGGTAATGGGAACCCATCTGGAGTCTTTGATATACGGGCGCTATACAAGCTACATTATTATTATTATTGTTATTGTTATTGTTACTGTTACTATTACTATTACTATTATTATTATTATTATTATTATTATTATTAAAATCACACACGAACCTAATTTTTTTCATTCACCGACTTTGGCATTCTGCTGCTGATATTCACAGAACAGATTTACCGATTTCACGGACATTTTTACAGTTTAAGATTCTGTTGAGCTATTTGACGCTGTTTACTGCAGCGAATAGTGAGAGTTCTCGGCTCGCAGCTGGTACTCATCAGTTCCCGTTCACATTTCTAATGCCGTCCAGTGCCCCGTCGTCCTTCGAGGGTGAAGTCGGCTACGTGCGGTTCACGGCTGAGGCACAGATGGAACGTCCATGGAAGTTCAACCACGTCACACGCTCAGCGTTCACCGTGATCAGCCTCGTTGATTTGAACATGGAGCCACCGGAGTTTAAGGTACGGCCACCAATCTACGTCATCGTTGTCATAGCGATGATGATGATGATGATGAAGATAACCTATATCGATTATTAGGTCGACTTCTCCGAGTTGACTTAATAAAGTGGGTCTCAAATGTCCGTCCGTACGTCCACAAAAAGTTTCTTCGATTTCAATGACATTTGTTACATAGGTAGAGGTCGACAAGCGATGCATGACAGAATGCAGTATGACCCGATCCAAGGTCAATGTCAAGGTCACGAGCCCTTGAAAGTCGGAAATTTGGCCATTTTCAAAGGCTGTATCCCCCCATTTATAATGGGGGCTGGCAAATGACCACAAATTCTTAAATTAGGGGGCAATACCTAAAGCTTATCGGGGCTGAATTTTTGATTTTTTCCTAGTTTCTGTGTCAAGTGACTTTGAAGTTGGCAGTAAGTAGGAGTCGACCGCCAGTCCTGTATGGGGATAATTTATCAAATTTATTTTTCATGAATGTTGAAGAAGAACAAGTTCAGAGCTATCTATCACATGACACATTGTCAGTTGAAGTCATGTCTTCATCGTCAGAATTGCCTCTGTTCAATAAGCCAAACATCACTTCCCGTGGTAACAATGACTCCATCTTGCACCATTTCTAAGACACTACCACATTTACAGTGTACATGACGGCCTGTGACCTTGAGATGTCCTGCTGTGTCTAAAAGACAGTTGAAATCACAAGCCATGTGTGTTTCCCATTCCATATTCATGGATAATACATACTACACTTTCGACTTATGGGAGTTAGGAAGGTTTCAAATAGCACAAGTTAACTTTAAGGTCATTCAAGGTCACCGGTAATGGCTGCGTACGATTTTCTATTAGCCTTCCATTGCAGTACCAGTCATGAACGTTGTGAACGTAGGCGCCGTGTCAGGCGAGCAACAATGCCGAGGTGGAGTGCTGCTGTTGGACATCAGGCAACGTCACTGCAACCCTGAGACTGAACAAGAGATGCTACGTGCCCGGAGAAACCATCTTCATCAACGCCGACATTGACAACAGTAGTCAGACGGACATCACCAGCACACGCGCCAGTCTCAAGCAGGTCTGTCACCAGCACACGCGCCAGTCTCAAGCAGGTCTGTCTGTCTGTTACGTGTTGTTACCTAATAAAGCTGATCTCAAATGTCCACCCATCCGTCCGTCCACAAAATGTTTATCCAATTTGAATAAAATTTAGCATGTAGGTAGAGGTCGATGAGTAATGCACAACAGTATGCAAGGTCAAGGTCAAGGTCATGAGCCCTTGAAAGTCGGAAATCCTGTTATTTTCAACAGCTATCTCCTCTATGCCATTTACAGTGGGATCTGGCAACTGACCACGGATTCCTAAACTTGGGCACAATATCTAAATGCGCTCAGGCCAGACTTTTGATTTGTCCTAGTTTTTGTGTCATATGACTTTGAACTTGGCAGAAAATCAATGGTGAAGAGTCGACCGTCAGTCCCGCATGAGGCTAATTTTTTGTCAATGTGTACGTACAACAGATTGTAGTTGACATCTTCTGAAAAGTGAAAACTGTAAAACAGTTTTAAACGATAGTCTGTTGTCTGAATGTTGCCGTTACTGCTGCCGTTGTTATGTTGTGAATGAAAGTACGTGGAATTCCTTGTTTTGTTGTGAATGAAAGTACGTGGAATTCCTGGGAATGAGTGACTCACTCTTCAGTTCTGGCAGACCACACAGCAAGTGGGTTTCATGCTACCTGGTGAGGGTGGAAGGTCCTGGAGTGATCCAAGCTGGTACGACTGGTAAATGGAATAACGTTGCGATGCCTGTTCCTCCGACGGTGCCGTCGCGTCTCGCTGGCTGTGGCATCATTAATGTCAACTACGTGTTGAAGGTGAGACAGAGTTTCATGAGCTTTGTTCTACTTGTTCAAGTTCATTTCCGGTGTGCCTCGCGAGGTCTTGTAATTTGCATTCCTACGATAATTATGTTCATATTACAGCACCAAACGCAAAAACTGTACCTTTTGCAACGTTTTGTTCGCCAATGGCGAACTTCCGGAGGCATATGGTCACATGACGTTGCAATTAGGTACAGTTTGTGCGTCTGGTTATGTAATATGGACGTAATTGTAGTTAATCTAACCTGATGAACGTTTACAAACAATTTGCAGTCCTCTTTTTATTTTGTGTATTGTAGTTTCGTCGTTAGTATTGTTTGAACTGAAAAGACCTTGTGTATAATAGCCCAAGACTCATCATGTGTGACTTTGTCCCACGATGGAGATACTGTTGACGGCGGGTTTATCCATGCTGAAATACAGCATGTGAAATGTCCTGGTGTGTCCCGAGACGATCCGTGAGTCCAGAAGAAATGGCAACGTAAATGATTCCAGTCGGCTGTTCCAATGGTCTACTATTCCGACAATCCGGTCCCTAGCCCTAAAACCATACCGTTTAACCCCACTAACCCCAACCCTAGCGGACCTTTGGAATAGTGGCCCTTGCGAATAGTGGACGGTTATTGAGATAAATTAATGGGACAGCCAGTCAGCTAGCCTGCATTCATATCTGGACGTCAGTCATGTACATATTAATACATCTGTCTGAACGCCTCCGTCCCTACGTTCCTTCTCGCACCTTGCACCACTAACTTGTACGTCCCTCGCACTAATCTTCATTTTGTTTCACGCTCGTTTCATATTGCAGCTCCAACAGTCTGGAATTCTCTCCCTTCTACTCTTCGTTCATCTCAAACCTTAAACACTTTCCGAAAACATCTTAAAACCCGTCTTTTCCAGTCTGCATTTCACAGCCGCTAGCGACTTGTCCAGCGCCTCTGATTCATTCTACTGAATGATCATGGCGCTTTTTACTTACTTACTTACTTACTTACTTACTTACTTACATATTGGCTGTGTGTATGTGTTGCAGCTGTACGTGGACGCGCAGTACACAGAGCTGAAGCTGCCAATTGACATTCTGATAGGCACCGTGCCGTTGAGAGAGTCAGTACCAGCTCCGCAGTATGACGCCGTCATCACAAATCAACCTCCGTCAGCGCCTTCCATCACTGAACAGCCAGACACCTCTGACCTTCGTATGACTAACTTACTTACTTCTCGAGAGATATGTTTGTTTACCATTCTACGATTGCTTTTGTTTTCTCTGCAAGGAAACTTATAATTTCCAAATTTAATGATTATAATAATAATTATAGGCCCAAGGAGCCTATAATTGAAATACTCTACAGGGCAAAAAAACGGTGTTTAAGCGTTAGGCTATAACTCCGCCGAAAGTGAACCAATTTGGATGAAATCTGGAGCACTGTGATCACATTGTTGGGGGCTAACCCTGGCAGATTTTGAGTCATCGCAGTCTCTCTGTCTGTGACTCCTCAGCTCTTTCTACGCCTGTCACATCATCTTTCTCTGTTGATTCATCACTCTCATCATCCATAACTCTGTCTCTTTCTTTCACTCGCCTGCCTGTATCATGAATCTTTCCCACCACAGACTTTCTTCCACCCTCAACACTGCCTCCATGGACTGTCACTTGGACCGTTTCTTCTGAACAACTTGCTTTTTGTTGTTCGTTCTTTTTACTTATTTTTTCTTTTCTTGATTCCATGTCGTAGATAAGACAACTGTCCATCATCTTTCCGGCACACGTGTAAATATTCTGTGTCGTATCATATCGTATTGTATCATCGTCATTGAATGGTGATATTTAGTTTTCCGTCCTAGAGAAACTGTGCAGCCCAAGTTGACCTACTGTTGACAAATTTACTTACTGGATCTAGGGTACAGATAGGTCATCATCCCCACCGTCTACGTGAGCATAACTTATGATACTATCTCTCTTGCTGCGTTTTGAACTTGTCCCAGACCCCAAAGAATGCTGTGCTGCTTTCAGCGGTAGCATCTCCACCCCGTGAGTATGTGCCCACACCAGGCAAATCCGGGATTCATTCCAGATAGGAGACATATACCCCGTGAGTATATGCCCACACCAGACAAATCCGGGATCCATTCCAGATTGGAGACATATATTGGTGGAAACGTTGTTTTTTGGTTGTAGCGCCTCCGTCGTATGAGGAGTGTATGATGGCGGGTGACGTGGACATTCGTGAGGAGGATGACAATGAGTTCATTCGTGGTGAGATGAGATGGCGGCCGAGGTACCCGATGTACCGACAGTTGTCTGGACCACAAGGACCCACGGCCACCGCTCCATCACAGGTCAACATCGACGGCGGCGTGTAACATTGTCAACTGTCGCATTGAACCTGTGTTCGTTGGTTGTGCCTTTTACTCTGTTGCCAGTTTCTCTGTGACCAAATACACCAGTCGGTCTGTCGCTAATCACAGTATTTCCTGGATTCTGTCTCCGGACCAGACAAGAAGGATGCGATTGTCTCTCTTCAGTATGCTTCTTACTGGGTTCTGTCTGTGAGGACCTGGTCCACGGGGCTGTAGTTACTGCAGAAAAGAACCGAGCAAAACCTGAACAAAGTACTAGTAGTAGTAGTAGTAGTAGTAGTAGTAGTAGTAGTAGTAGTAGTAATAGTAGTAGTACTGTTAGCATAGTAGTGCTTGTTTGGCAGGAGTGCAACGTGGGAGGTGGGATGTGTATTGGTAGTTACCATGACAACGGCAATGACAATGGGCTTGGGTTTTTTACTGCTGTTTGTCTGTGATGTACGCGGAGAAATGACTTAATGAGTAAGTAACATAACTCACCAATAACTACTGTACTGGGTCCATTTACCTGGTAAATAGGTGAAAAGTAAATCAACTGCTCAAAATATTGATCAATGACAGTCTACTGCATTACCTCAATCAGCTTGTTTAATTTTTCCTGTTTCACAGGGTAATGTAGTAACACGTGTAAAGTGATAAGGTAGCTATTGTGGGTTCACGCCAAGTTTCGTTTCGTCGAAAACTTTGTGTACGTTTGCCCAAGTTATGGCCAAGAATCAAGTTTCGTTTTTTTCCGAGACAATAATAATAATAATAATAATAACCGAGGTGATATTTATGGTGCTGTCATCATGGCAAAGCCATTGCGAGAGTTCACGCGGTTCATTTGATGAATGCAGACTCAGCGCCGAGGTGGCCGCCAACCCTCAGACCAAGCCAACCGACTTGGACTGTGAGTCCGCTGGAAAGAAATGGCAGCTACTGTCCACATCCACCATCGCCATTTATTATTACTCAGCCCTAAAGCTGATACTAATTTTACCATCCCACGAAGGGTAGAAGGCTGAGTCGACCTAGTTGGCTGGTTACATACTGAAAATAAGGTGCCGCCTCCGGGAGTTGAACCCGGACACGGTCACCCATCCCAGTACTAACCGGGCTCAGCGTAGGTTAACCTCGTTGATCGAAACCAACGCGCTATCACTATGCCAAATTGCCTATTGCAGGCCAAGCCACCAAGTACTGTATATTGTTGTTGTCGTACGTCGTGGACTTAATTTATTGTTTCACCACAGCAGATAGTTGTATATTCTACTGTGAACCTTGTTTGCTTTTTCTGTTGTTTCTACTGAGCATGATGCTGCCAGCGAGTTACTGTAAAACGCTATATTTTCACTGTGTCTTTATTTCACGATTTTCTTATGTAGAAAATTTGCTGCATTTTAATTTGGTGCTTTTTCCAGGTGCTGACGCAGATAAACTTGTGGTAATGTGGGCAGACTTCAGAAATTCATATGTATTGTTTAATTTTGTAATTCTAGTCAAATTGCGAAAATTTGACGCATGTGAAATATACGTATTTTACAGTATGCTATCTTTAACTTTATCAACAATGTTGCATGTACGTCCGCTACTATTGACAAGTGTGACGTTTGACATGGCTACGTGTCGGCGTCTGTTAGTTGAATTCATTCATTAGCAGCAGAATTCCTCAGTTTGAAGAGTTGATTAGATCGCCCGTTCTGTGAACGGTCGATCTTATGTTTTGCGCATGTTTCTTTTCTTATTTTTTTCCCCAACTCACTTTTTCCGACGTCTGCAAACCGACATTTTCGAAACTTTTCCACATGACGTGGCTATACTCGAAAAAGAAGCGCTGCTATGCTGATTTCCTAAAAGTGCCCCCTAACA
>Ga0209780_1004583_pt1 | contig 10683 bp, 8 predicted proteins | sample WorMetexBAHAMAS2_FD_187384 | JGI IMG/M metagenome (GOLD analysis project Ga0209780, IMG submission 187384) | Marine gutless worms symbiont microbial communities from Max Planck institute for Marine Microbiology, Germany - Inanidrilus exumae... | ecosystem: Host-associated > Annelida > Digestive... | reverse complement strand
CATGTTCAATTTGTTTCGACATTAAAGGACAAAATTTCGCAATTAACAATACTAACATCCGCCACGCAGGGCGGGACACAACAGCCGCCACGCAGGGCAGCACTATATACAGAAGGGCTAAGCCGGCTAAATTGCTGCCACACACGGCGCACAGCGATTGAATCAACCGCACCGGCTTAACCCCGTGAACATTCACCAGATGGTGCGACCGGCACAGAAAGTTGCTCACTACTCAATTTATCGACCCCGAAAGGATGAAAGGCTAATAAGGCTAAGAAGGTAACAATGTACATAAATGAACAGGTAAACAAACAAACAAACAAAAAGTACAAGCAAAAAAGAAACAATAACGTGCTAATAGGCCTATACACATAGCACACTATAGCCACCATCACTTAGGCCTGTGTTGCACGCCTTTCGCTATAGCTTCGAAGATTACAATATCTCGAATCAAAGCTGGTTTTGCGGTTTCGTATTCGTTCACTTGGCAATTATTCAAAGCTGAGAAAAGAGCAAACAGTGTATTTAGTAACATCAGCCGGTCATCACCACTCTCGACTGTGGGTGTAGTTGCCAGGTAAGATACGGACGGAGAGCGGCAAGCCAGGTGAAGTGATCATCGATGTCGCCAACGAGGAGAAAGCGGGCATCATCGTCATCGGGTCACGTGGTCTCGGCAAGCTGCAGCGGGCGTTCACCGGATCGAGCGTCAGCGACTACGTTCTACACCACTCCAAGTGTGCGGTCGTTGTCTGTCGACAAAAGTGACGGACAATAAGTCTTGCGTCTGCCAGTGTCAGTCCATGGCGTCGCCTGCAGGTCCAACAATAAGTGAGGGTGTACAATACGACATGGGTGTCATGGGTCCTGTGGAGAGGGATGTCCCTCCCCCAAAAATTAAATTTTCCTATTGAAAAAGCGTATTTTGGCGCATTTTGAGCGAGCCTGTGTACAGATTGCATTAAATTGATGAAACCGATTTTACTATACCGAAACCGGTTAACATGTACAGCTATTTGAAATTTTTCCAGTCCAGTGTACCGCATGCAGGCCCAGGCCACACCCAAAATTTATACATTTCAATATCATCACATATCACTCGCACTAAAACAAGCTATACTGTAGCGCATTATGTGGCCTATTCTTTAAAATGGATGGACGGTGTAAGGCTAAGCAGTACGTTTCATGCTTTACCTAGTAATACCTACCCTTACCCCCACAACGATCATCTAAACTTAGCAGATCTGCATCAATCTCAGGAATTCCCCACGGCAAAAATTGGGGTGGACGTGTCCACCGCAGTCCACCTTGTGGCGAAGTTCCTGGTCTCGTTCCATCTCATACTGGGCGCGGTTTTCCCTGTCCATTATTCTCTTCCCTTTTTCGCGACCAGGTATTTGTGTTAACTCAAGGTCACTGGAAATCATGCAGAGTTTACGAAGCGGCCGAAGACGCACTTTTGTGATCGCCCGCCCGCTCTCGCTTCAGCGAGAATCGTAGACCATTATAATTTACGGATGATACGCATTTTCAGTCAAAGCACTTTCTCCGACGACTATTTTTGTGAGGGTATACCTAAAGGGCAGAGAATGCAGTTTATACACCGCTGCAATTATGCCAATTCATAATATTCCATACATGTCCTGGGCGCTTATGCCCTTTAAAGGGTTAACCGACATTTTCGGAGCTTTTTACTTGATTTTTATTTATCCACAATAGAAAAAGAAAACATGCTACGCCGATTCCCTGAAAGTACCCCAAAAATAAAGGTGGGGCAGAAAAGGGCACTTTGTTACCGCGTCTCGGCTATAACTGGCCTCTACCCTGCAGTGCGGTGCACGCTGCAGCAGCAAGCCTGCCTGCTGGAGCAATCCAAATTCGGGGGCGAGCAATGCACGTGGGTTGGACCATTTCGCTTTTAATCAATATCTATCAATATTTTGGAAACGGTACGAGATAAGGATATATAGTTACTATATGTAAAACTAGTATAAAATCATGCCTTCATGGAGACATTGCCGATGATCTTAAGTAAACCCTGACCACCTAAACCATCCATTTTTGTGAATGTTCGGGCCCATTGCCTATCATTTGAACAGAAGAAGGCAGAAAATTCAAATTTGGCACATAGGCTTAATGGTAAGTACTAGCCTATGGAGAACAAATTACCCCAAATATTTAGAGGTCTGCCCCGCGCCGGCTGCGCCGCTGTCGCCGGATTATTCGTTCAGCCGCCGCCGAAATTTATAGCTGGCTCGCCGAATGCCCCCGCCGCCGAAAATTTCAGATGGGGCGGGGTGAATCGGCGGCGCGGCGGCTGTGAATTCGATACTCGGTTATCGTGTTGTAGGCCTACAGTGTCATGACAACGATACGCTGGGAGTTCAACAACGGATTGCAAAATTGTCGAAAACTTCAATATTTTCATGTCGGACACTGAAATACTCAGTGGGTCAACATTGATACTACTGGAAGTTACGATGGAAGACTAATAGGAACTCGTATGCTATCGCTTTATCGAACGGTAACATTGCCAGTGACCACTGGGTGACCAAACCACCCAAAATCGCCTCTACGTTTTGGTCTTCCTCTATATTCTTGGAACGGCTAAAGCTAGTCTTCAAATTTTGTACGCACATAGACGATCTGAAATGTGATAGCCTTGGGGTGACAGACCACTCCAAAATCGGCGTGGTCAGAATCACGTGACCCACTATTTGAATTTTGGTGCATCAATCGTATCTTTGAAATGGGTGAAACTATAGGCGTTTAAAATCCGGTCACAGTCAGAGTGCACCTTGTCGACAAATGGACGTCACACGCGATCACGCAGATTGTGTTGCAATCCAATAGGGGAGGGGGACTGAAATTGCACGAGTGGACAACATCGGAGTAGATTAAGGAGCTGAGTTGAACAGCGGCTTAACTTTATTGTAGCCGCACGGAACTCGCGGAATTCGCAAGACAGAATCGACTGTTCCGGAGATCGCTACGGCCTTCAGCTGTACACAGCAGCCAGCCCAGCGGAGACTAAAATAAAAATGTGATGTGGAAAATAATGGACTAAAACCACATCATGAAACAAGCGTCCAAAGTAATTTGGCAAAAGGCCACATCGCCGTCTAATTGTCACCCATCGCCGCGGCGAATGCAATCGTCCGCGGCGTGCGCTGGGCAGGCACATTCGCCTACTGTAGGTACTAGGTACGTTATAATGGGGCGGCGCATGCCCCTTCCCGTGAACGATCTAGACCGGGCCAATCTAAGCCTAACGTATGGTTCCTCTGACCCACAAGACTGAGCGCTCAGATTCAGCCGATTTTTGCACAGCTCACCCGTGTGCCCAAACAAAGACAGACGGGCACACATACGTGCGACATCTGTAGCAATAGTTCGGCGATATGGATGGTCGCACAAGGAAGGTTCGTGTGGCTATAATAATATATCCGCGGCGATTGTGAGCGGGCTTTTAACTACGCCGAATGTAGATAAATTGAAATATTGTATTAAACATTGTGGACATGAAGACGGTAAATCATCTATCAAATTTTAGACTTACGTCGGTTTGCAAGTTATAGTTCGTGCCTTTACGACGTTTACGCCGTGGAGCATTTTATTCACCAGTTGCTGCACTGAGAACTCAACTCTGCTCCTTTAGTCCACTCCGTCATTGTCCACTCCTGTTTAGTCTGTAATTTCAGTCATCCTATCAAAAGTTGGTTTACTACATGTAGGCTTAAATCCTCGTACGTGGAATTGCCAAGGTCCAAAACGCACAGAGTCGGGCGACCATCAGGCTGGGAATTGACACGTTAATTGCCAACATTCTAGTTATATATACACTGCGTGAGTGAAACAATGATTGACTGCGTTCAGCATCGTTTGTCATCTCTTATTCACTAGCGCTACGTTCACACGGTGACTGCATCATTGCCACCTCCGTTGTTCAGTCCAAACTTGATTACTGTAATTCTCTGTACTACAAGCTCCCTAAGTCTTATCTAAACCGTCTCCAACAGATTCAGAACTCTCTTGCTCGTACTGTTATTAATGCTCCAAAGTCCTGTTCATATCACTCCAATTCTACGCTCTGGCACAAAATCACTGAACGCATCGAATACAAGCTCTTCTCACCAAAGCCCCGTGCACACCAGCAACAATGTCGAAGCAACAGGCAACTTGTCGAAGCAACAATCGACTTTCTTGAAAAAAACGGCAACAATGTCGAACGAAATTTCGACCTTTCAACAAAGTCGAAGCAAATTGAACATGCTCACTTTGTTGAAAGGACGAAATTTCGTTCCACATTGTTGCCAAAAACGGCGACAATCGACTTTGTCGAAACAATCGTTCGACTTTTGTATCATTCAACAATGTTGCTTCGACGTTGTTGCTGGTATGGACGGGGCTTTACCTACAAAGTTCTCACAATCACCCAACCTCCATAACCTCATCTCTGTTCACCGTCCACGCAGTAGGCCTACTCGCTCTTCATCTGTTGTTTCTCTTGCTCGACCGCCAACATCTACCTCTCTAAAAATAACTGATCGCTCCTTCGTTAGGCCTGTGCTTCACAATATCTCTGGATGGAATCAACTCCCTTTATCTCTTCGTCAACCTCACTCTCATACCAGTTCCTGTTTCCGACTTACCTATTTCTTCACTCATCACTTCTTCCTCTTTTGTTTCATCACTCTGCTAATCCATAACTCCCCCTCTCTTCCACTCCTTGCTTAAAGCCTGTTTTACTAATCTATCCTACCGTAGATTCACTTCTTCCCTCCGAACTGCCTTCACGGAATATACCCGCACCGGATCCTGGTTTACTTTTAAAAACGTTTTCCCTCTTTGTGAGCTTTCGAGCGCAAGTAAATCATCTTGTATTGTATCGTGTCGGTGTTTTGCATCAAAGTTAAGCAAAAGAACAGTTGGTCTAGCTACAATACAGTTTAACTGAATACCATAAAAGTAACATGGTAGTTAACGAGTGGGATATCCTGGATGAAGGTCGTGAAGGCAAAGGTGAAGTCGATTCACGTTCTTCGGTTTCCACAATACGTAAATTGCAAGCAACAATTATGTGACAACACTATTGCTGCTATTGCTATTGCATTGTGTCACTAACCTTAGCCATTTTAAGCATATATTTAAAGGTAAAGGTCGGATTCTTATATAGCGCAGCTTACGCGATTATCGGACCAGCGCGCTTCACAATCTCGGAAGTGGCAGTTGATTGGCAAGAGCCAATGGTGCTGCAGCGCAAACTGCGGCCATCCAATTGCACGCGTTAACGTACAACTGGACCGGCGTCATGCAGCTAGCAAACACCACCGATCCAATCAACCACACCAGGCCTTCACCCCGTAAGCATTCACCATACGTCGCTACACGTGCGAGGAAGCAAACATCCGATTACAGCTACTACTCAATTTATCCACCTCGAAAGGATGAAAGGCTGAGTTGGCTAACCTGTAGGTAGTGTAGCGACACATTTAAGATGTGGTTGGATCTTTAATGTTTAACGTCCCTTTTCAGCACAAATATGGCTATATCAGAGACGTAAGGTCAGGAGTGGAGAGCTATCCCTACCCAGTAACGGAAGGCCACCGCTATATTAACCTCAACCCTAGCCGCCTTCTTGTTCAACAGCCATCCAAAAAGGGAAAGGGATCGAGAGGCTCATTAAATTATTGCGCTAGCGCCTACAACAGGGGGAGATAACTATCACACTGCAAGACAAAACTGAATTAAATACGACAAAAGGCATGCATGTATCCTTAACTAAAAAATACACATAAAAATCAACACAAAAAAACTACAGCCAGGTTTAGTCGCCTCCTACGACATCTGGCTACGAAACGGAGTGGGACCATTCTGATGAAATGGAAAGGGATGAAAAGGCAAGAAAATAGATGAAGCGAGTAAGAAAGGGAAAGGGAAAAGTAAAAGATGCTAAAAGATAGAGTAGAAGATGGGGAAGTGAAGGGATAATGGGGGATTACCCCGGGCCCACACAAGGCAAATATTGGAGGATAAAGCTGAACACATAAACAATACGTGATTACGTAGCTGTGTAAAAACAAATAATCAAGCACAGCTACAGAAAACAGAAAGTTGGCAACGACATAGACGTCATAAGAAACTGACAACTGCAACAAAATATCAATTTCTAACCGTTTTTATCGCTGGCTACAGTTGCTGGATTGTGGTTGACATGTCAGCACAGTGACTTAATTAACAGTACATAGGTTGCAATGGACTATGGATAAAATATTCACATAACTACGTATGTATGAAACAAGTTACGCTGTTGAAACCCCAAATACAGTTGAAAAGTCATAAATAATACAAAATATGTTAATAAACTGTAGCGGATAACGATTGATTAAGGTTTTATGTCCACATCCCACCCGACACGAAATAGGTCATTTTGGAGACTGTCTTCTTATCCAATCTCCTGGCTTAGTACTGAAGAACTAAATAAGACACAACAAAAGCAAGCATCATCAGTAACAAAATATACTATGTACAACACAAAATGTACCAACAAACTAAAGCCAGGTTTGGTCGCCTCCTACACCTCCGGCCTGGAAACAAATGGGTCTATTCTGAAAGAAGTAGATAGATACGTCAGAAAGTAAACGAGTATAGAAGTAAATAAGTGAGGAAGAAAGTATAAGGAAAGAATAAAGTAAGTAAAGAAGGAAGGAAGGAAGAAAGGTAAGTAAACAAACAAGCAAACACATTGTTTATATACCCCCGAAATCAACAAATGAATCGGGGCGCATTTCTGCCCCGGGGCCCATATGGGGCAGCAGAAAACGACTGTGAAGTTCTTTTACACAATAATACACACAATAATAGGTTTACCGTGCACGGTTTAATAACCCAGTTGCAGCTAACCCATCAATCATCTAACCAACAGTAATGTATATACAATATGTCAACACCATGGCCCCCTAAAAATGCCAAACTACATCAACTCGATAGAAAACTCAAACAGCTAAACCTAACAGAATCAAAATTCCATTAGTCTCCTCAGTTAACAGCTGGCTGAGTAACTAACTGTACTCTGGTCAGCATCTCGGCCAACAGTAAGTTGACCGGGCACCAGCAAGAACATCCTAGCCATAAAGTTACTTAGTTAATTTGGTGTTTAACGTCCCTTTTCAGAAAAATATGGCTATATCAGAGACAAAAAGTCAGGGGTGGAGAGCTATCCCTACTAAGTGAAGGAAGGCCAGTGATATATTAACCTCAACCCTGGTCGTCTTTAGGTTCAGCAACCACCCAAAAAAGAAAAGGGATCGAGATGCTCATTTAAATAATTACGCTAGCGCCTACAACAGGGGGAGACAACTATCACACCGCAAGACAAAACTAAATCAAATACTACAAATACTACAAAAACAAGCATGCATCCTTAACTAAAAAATACACATTAACATAAAATGAACACAAAAAGCAGAAAGTGATACAGAAGAAATAAAAGCCAGGGCCTTGGCCACAGCAACATTTGCATCAAACATATTTGTAAATCTGGCAGCGAATACAGATGCAAATCTGCATCACCGAAAAAATCTAATCAGCTGTTCCTAATATCAAAGCTATCACTTCCCGGAAGTTTTGGACAATCCATCCAGTTTCTTGACAAACAGACAGATGCAAGAACACATAAACCAGGATGATTGCCAGGTCATATTACTAAACTAAAAATGTATGTCAGTTACTAAGTAGATTCCAAATGAGATGCAGTTAGCCGATATGACAGATAACTAACTACCCGTGATGAGCAACAGTGTAACTTCAGCTACTAATGAACGATACAAGACCAGACAGGAAACCTGCATCTTCCAATATGATGTTGATTGATTGAGTTGAGGCTTTACACTAAATAGGTCATTTTAGAGACGTTTTTCCCAGGCAGTCTCTTGGCTTAGTACTGAAAAACTAAATCTAACACAACAAAAGCAAACATGCATCCATAACAAAATATACTACAACATAAAATTAACACAAAAACTAAAGCCAGGTTTCGTCACCTGCTACGACTGCCGGCCTGGAAACGGAACTGGTCTATGCTGGAAGAGTAAATAAGTCAGGAAGTAAATGAGTTAGAAAGCAAATAAGTAAGGAAGAAAGTATAAGAAAGTAAGTTAACAAACGAACAAAAAATCTATATAGCGCCAGAATCAACAAATGAATCAGGGCGCATTACTTCTCCGGAACCCATATGCAGTAACCAATATGATGATTAGCGGCAGTTTACAACTAGGTGTAATGGCAATAGAATCATAGCTCTAACACAGCAAAATGTCATTTTAGTGAGACTCCATGTTGAATGTTGATCAGTGAAGTCAAGTGGAAAATCAGTGACATGACAGTCTGAACATTTCACTGGCTTTGCTAAAATGAATTTATAATCGTTATTACATAATGTAAAAGAAAAAGCCACATACTGTATTTTCATGAAAGCAAGCACTCAGCTATGCATTATCAAGGATGCAACTTCATTGATAAATTATTCGTCAACAAGAAACTATACTACGCTAACATGACAGAGCTGCAAGAATAAATATAAATAAGCACAGTATCTGACATTGTTAGAACCTAATAATGTTCCACTACTATGGCACATTAAATGCACACGCTAAGAGTAGCCTGTTTTTACCAGCACAATGCTATGCTAGCATGGTACTTGCCATCATAATGTGTCCGACTGTCTGTAGGACACAAGTCGGAGTTCTACTAAGACGACTAAACCTAGGATCACACAAACAATGCCATACAATAGCCCGGGACACTAGTTTTCCGATGCCAAAAATATTGGCAGAATTCCAACGGGGGCGTCAAACAAAGTTGGCGTTGAGTTCAAACGGCGATTTCAGACATCTCTGGAACGGCTAATTGTCTCAGGCGCTGTCAAGGGTGTCAACTTAGTTCACCGGTAAGTATCATAAACGTTTGATGGTCTTCGGACAACTGTTGATCACACTCACCATAGAGATCTGTATTCAGCAGCAAGGCCGACTAAAAAAATGGTTTGATTACCATATGATGTGATACAGATTATTTAGCATGTGCTGAGCATCTGCATCGCACGGGTCTGTCAGTGGAAGCCGAGACTCTTCTTGTTACACTCAAGCTAGCTACAACTAGTCTATGGTAAGAACATGGTCTAAGTAACACTGCTGTGGACAAGGCCAGCATCTTCTCCCTCATCTATAATGGCAACAAAACGGTTATTGTTATCTATAGATAGTCTCCTACATAAAATAGAACATGACTTCCTACTAACTTAATACAGTAACTATGTCCCTGCCTGTTTTCAAGATATATGGAGATATTGGGCAAAAATTGCAATTTTTCGTACCCCTGGCTCTAGTCGAATTTCATCAAGATCTTCGATGACAGAAAACGAGTCACTGGGCTGCAATATAGTGTTAATTGCCTGAAGGTACGTATCTATGCAATACATCGTGAGTATGAATGATGACGGACAGAAAGCTCACTCACACCTGTATCATGCTTAGTATGGTCTGCTATGCTGATGCATAATAAAAACAGCATGGACGCTTTTTTTACGCACAAAAAATTTTCAAATACATACAAGTAAGAAAATGCTTAGCCCTGGTTTTGATAAGTGAATGCGCAGTATCCCAAAATGAGGAGAATCTAAGCAAAAGATCAATAACGTTCAATAAACTGCATCAAAAAAATTTTAAATTAAATACTGTCAGTGGGAGGCAGAACCAGTTATACAACACAAACTCCATTGCAGCTGCAAATTGAAATCATAAATCTAGAGTTCATAACATCCCAGCAGCATGTGACACAAAAGAATCTGAATGTTAATTTAATGATGGAATCACGTCATTAAACCAGGATAATTCAATAGTTGGCCACTTGGTCATCAGACACGTTTTAATTGGTGAAAAATCAGAAATCATCTGTAGCTCAGGCAGCTCAGGCACCTTGCATGTACCTTCAGTGTAGGTCACCTGCAACGAGTACAACCACTCATTACACTAGCATACAGGTAAGATAACTACACTACACAAACGTAACTACAGCAATTCTGAACGTTTAATTTGTATTCTACTTGGATTTTAGTGTATGGACATTCGGTCGCATAATATTGTAAAAAATAGATTGAATATGAATACTTGGAATTTGGCTGAAGGAACGTCAGTTTGCCGTGACATCAAGTAAATAGCAATGTCAGTAACATGAGCAGCAGCCTCAGCTGCATCCACCGCCACATTGTGCAGTCATACAATGTGCAAGTTAATGCATTTACATTTCTGCTACATCAGTAGCTTGGCAGATCATGCACTCAAACGTATGCTCACGGTAAAGACCATCAGTGGCTGTCATGGTTAGCTGCTATCTGCAACTGAGTTGTGGTGTGAGTCACCAGATAGTAAATTTTACTATCTGGCCGGAACCGGATAGTACAAAAGTTACTCAGGCCTAGTAGTAGAAGTAGTTAGTACATGTAGTTTTAAGAAGTTGTCAAGCGGACCTGTTTTGTTGTATTGTTTCATTTGGTTGCTATTGTAGATGAAGAAACAAGAGTGGGATGTAATGAAACAGATGTTATCAATGTCAAAAAATGTTATTGTATTTGTATATGCAACATTGTCACTTGTCAGATGAACTTAAATTATTAAACAATAATTT
>Ga0209780_1004582_pt1 | contig 10683 bp, 7 predicted proteins | sample WorMetexBAHAMAS2_FD_187384 | JGI IMG/M metagenome (GOLD analysis project Ga0209780, IMG submission 187384) | Marine gutless worms symbiont microbial communities from Max Planck institute for Marine Microbiology, Germany - Inanidrilus exumae... | ecosystem: Host-associated > Annelida > Digestive... | reverse complement strand
AGACGTTTATGGAGACATCTGCGCAGTTTGCTGACACACATGATGTATCGTGTCAAAGAGTCTGCTACACGGACGTATATATCCACGGTTTCAAAAGTGGGGGACGAATCACGACGAGCGCGCTTCCCTCCCCACTGGCCGGGGAGGGACCTGGGACTGAACTATAGATTCCCTGCCCGATTTTTGTTTAGATGTTTGAGCTCAAAATTGAAAATGGCAAGTTTTGGTGCATTGTGGGAGCTAATTTTATTGCAGTTGAACTACCTGTCTTATACATGCATAAGCCGGTAACTAGCTATAGACTTTGGCTTGTAAAACCTATTGCATCATTGTGTGTAAAAAAAGTGGGGGGAGTTTTGCATGACTCTTCCCCCGGCCTGAAATCTGGGGGACACGTTCCCTGTCCCCTTGTGTATATGCCACTGCTCGGCTATGAAGTGTCCACGTCCTGTACATGGTATAGACTCGCAGCATGACTTTGCAGGACGAGGTCTCGGCTGACAAGATGAATTATTGCGGCGGTCTGTCGTTCAATATCGAGGAAGTTGATTGTTTCGTGTGCCTGAGGCGCCGCAGTCCTGCTGAAAGATGACGAATTCACCCGAGATATGACGTATGGCGGGCATGCATGCGGTTGCTGTATAGGACAACGTTACAAGTATTCGCTATATTGATATCAGTGTTATACTCATTAGCATCGACGACCACTAAACGGACGTGGGTCATGTGCGAAAATGCTTCACCGCAACGTTTTTAGCCGCATTAGGCCTACAGCAATAGTTAGATGCGGACTATTGCTACAGACGGAGTATAGCGAGCATGGTCTGTTCCTGTGTGTCTGTTTGTTGATCACGTTCGTGAGCCCTGCAAAACGGCTGAAAAGATCAAGACGCCGTTTGCGGGAGGAGAGGGGGTGACTCAGGTGGACCCAAAAAACCATGTAGGCCTATTAGATGGAGGGCCCAGATCCCCAATGGGAATGGACAATTCTACAGTGGGGGTTGTTCGGCCCATTGCAAAGCATTGTCAGTCACTGGGTTCGTGTACCCTGCAAAAAATCTACAACTGCATCACATTGCCACTGCTTCAGCGGACTGCAATGCTGCAGACTGTCGGGATCACATATTGTATACATTGCCCGCGTGGGAAATCAGCCCTTTCTGCGATGCGGCCTTTTGTCAAAGTTCTTTGACCACTTGGTCTTAGTGGTTACATATCTCACAAGATGTATAGTGTGGCAATAGGCCTATGTCGTTCGGGCAGCGGATGACCTTGAGTAACTTTCGAAGTACAAAATCATTTCACGGTTTTACCCATTGTAAAATTTTAAGACGCTATTTCTCGTGGCTGATCTTCAGTTGCTGCCCCTGCTGTGGCCGCAGGATTTGTTTGTGACATTAAGTTTCTTCAGTAATGTTCGAATCGAACCACAGACAATGCACATGGCTTTGCTGAACATGTGACATTCTAATTAAATGTGTAGTAAAATAAGACAGTTACCACTCTAACATTACATCCGGTCGGTGACTTAACTTTCCCAAAACTCAGATAGAGGACTATAGACGTACCTGGCTGCATGGAAAACATCCATAGAATTTGTTCCATTTTTACATAAAAATTAGGTACAAATCATCCATCCATCATTTACATCCATCTCGCTGAAAATGATCTACTAACTACAATACTAAGCCAAAAACTCAGTGAACGTTTAAAATCGTCGGGGTCGGGTGATGAGTACCGCCTGCAGTCTGCAGATCGCATCAGTCTAAAATGTTCCAAGCACGCTGACCAGCCACGGCAAAGGCGTGGTCGTCCAGCGTAGCCGGCACGGTCAAGTCTGCCGAGGAGGCAGAGTGCAGACGACGTCGTGACTCAACGTTCGCGACCGGACGGATGACCTCTTGTAGATATCCCGGCGTGGACCCATACACGCAATGTCAACAGTTGGCAGCCGACGTTCTGCGGTTGCGGCTCCAGACATCTGGAACAGACCGCCAACTGACGTCGTCGCTGCAAATTCACTGTCAACTTTTCGTCGACTGTTAAAACGTTTTTTATTTCGGCAATCATATCCCGATTTAGTTTACTGACTTCACCAATCAGTGGTCCTTGCAGTGGCTGTGCCACTTAAACCACTTTAAAAATAGTTTTGATTGACTGACTGAATTGAAAACCAGTACACACTACACAGAGTTGAGAGTTTGTACTGGATGCGTTGAGAGACCCGCAACCAGTGCAGGTCGGAGAGCAATGGTGTGATGTGGTCATGACGCTGTGCCCCGACTGTGAGATGTGCGGCTGCATTGATGACTATGCCTCTATCTTTAACCGTTAACGAGATATTATCACTTATTTCCTAAAATTTAGACAGGTCACGTGACTCTGAACATATCCCTTTCGTTTTAAGGGTGGTTTGTTATCCGTCAGCTTGCAGCTTGGACATGACATAGTCTACCCACACATAAAATTTGACGACTATCGCTTCATTCCATGCAGAGATATCACTGGGGCCCCAAAATCTAAAATAGGCGACGTGACCCTGACCACGCCCATTTTAAGGGTGATTTGTCATCCATATGCTGGGACTAGATAGCCTACCTGTGTTCAAAATTTGACCATTGTAGCTTCAGTCATTTCAGAGATATGGTTGGTGCCCACCAAAATTTATATGGTTCACGACGTCACGTGACCTGACCACGCCCCTCTCAGGGATGGTTTGTCATCCGTGGGCTATAGTATACTTGCTATGTTCAAGCTGCCAAATTTGAAGTCTCTAACTCCACCCACTACGAAGTTACGAATTGAGGCGATACAAAATATATCGAAATTGGGGTGGTTTTGGGGTACTTACGGGTCACTGAAGGTCACTGAAAATAGAGCCATTCGATACAGCGCATATATACGATTTCCAATAAGCGTTCTATAGTAACTATGTCCCTATCTTGCACCGTTTCTGACATATAGGCATACATTGGTATAATTGGTCGAAAATCGCCGATTGTAACTGACCCCATCTCTATTGGGCGCCCAGTTGGGGTAATCCGATCAGAATTTCGCCGAGATCTTTGGCACCAGCAAATTAGAGTCCCTGTACTATCGTGTGGCGTTGTTTGGGTGTTTTGGTACAGCGACGGCTTGTGACAGACTGTGACGGATAGACAGTCACACGACGACAGCATATACGGCGCTAGCATAGCGTCGCGCGGTAAAAATCATACCGTTTGATACGTCATCAATCCCTCAACTTTCTAGAACGTGACACTATAAAAATGCATTTTAAAATCGCTTAATTACTGCATTATTTAATCAACTTCTGGATAATGTCGTTGCAAAAATAACAAGACAGACTTTTAAGAAGAGTATAGGCCTACAGTCAGCTGCAGTGTGCATGTGAATTCCTGATCTCATGCACGAACGGCGATGCGCTGATACAATTGTAATCATTCATTTACAGTCGCGGCGTGCGATTTCATTGGCGTGGAGCGTTGCAGATGTCGTCCGTCCGCTATTTCCACGGCTGCGGCGCACTGCGTCGCGCCAATCCGTGCATTTATCTCGCCTTACTCGCCAATTCACCGCAGCGCACGGCTGAATGAATGGCCGAGTCGACGACTGCGGAAGTGAGAGAATGCGCAGGCGTGGCGGGCCGCCCGGAAGTATATATGCGAGGTCGAGCACGCGACCTCTGACTCGTGAAAGGTTACCGCAATATTACCCCGCCACGCCGCGCACAAAATCCGTGACCGGGCTGACATCTGGTCCACCTGCCGCCAACCCTTTACTCCGGGACCACCACGGTCACTCCCAGCCACTTCCGACCACAGCATTCCAACGCACAGACCTGCAAAAACGCTTCCGCCGGACATTAGCTGCACTGCCTATTGTGTAATGAGAGGTATAAACTAAAATGCTGTTTACATGCTGGATCTCGTCGCACGTGAATGCTTAATACGACACTCGTTATGTCACTGCAGTGCTTAGACCTGCATACACGATGAAATCGTTGCCATATACCGCACGCGCGGGAAAACATATGAGGTTGGTATGGCTGTGTCTCTTGGCAGAAAAGCAAGAAGCTCAGCTACCGCAGAGGGACCGCGCGACGCGCTGATAGCAATTTCGTGCTATGTTTTACAAGGTATGGGAGTTAAAAGGTTTAAAACAATGAAATTGGGCGATTTGGGGTTGTTAGGTGTCATTCAAGGTCACTGGAAATAGCACCATTCGACAAAGCACATATACGAATTCCTACGTTCCATATTAAACTATACGTCCCTATCTAGCACCGTTTCTGAGATATAGCAAGATATTAGTCTAAAACTCGCCGATTGTAACTTACCCCACCTCTATTTGGCGCCCCCGTTGGGGGTGACCCTGTTGGAATTTCGCCGATATCTTTGGCATCAGAAAAAAACTAGAGTCCCTGTAAGGCGTTGTTTGTGTGACCTGCGTTTAGCCGTTTTGGTATATACAATGCCGGCTTCTGACAGACGGACGGACAGACAGAGAGACGGACGGACGGACAGACGGACACAAAGACAGCACATACCGCGCTAGCATATGCGTCGTACGTAAAATAAATTTGTTGTGTGACAGGGCGTGTTTTCATGCATTATGAATGTTATTTGTAATACAGGTAATTGACATCTAAGAAGTTGTCGAACCGTCAAACGAAAGGCCGCACCGCATTTGTGCGGTCCGTTATTGACGATTAAATATAATCCTTTTGCTGCGTACACCGCAGCAGTGACTCTCAATGCTTTTTAATGAGCCGGACAACTCCTATCTTTGCCCTTTATTGTGGGGATCTCGACCCCATTTAATACATGGCCCACCCGAGTCAGTCTCCCAAACGGCATATTTTGATCGGTTCAGCCGTTTTGGCACGGCACACCCGTGTGACCAACACACAGACAGACAGACAGATCATGCTACGTGCGACATCTGTAGCAATAGGCCGCATGACCCGACACATACAAACTCGAGTTTAAAGGTCAGTCGATTCAAAAGAGTTGAAATACGGACGGACGGACGGACAGACTACGCTACCGATTGATTTACCTCCCAGCTACAACACTTCACAAGATTTCAACTGATATAGCGCGTCCCGTGATCCTTCAGCGAGAGCTCTTCTATATGGGCGATGTGCCATGTGATGTTTATAGTTGAATTGTTGTTGTTGTTTCTTTCTTTCTTGTTGCTTATTTTGCTACATTACGGTGAATAAAAGATGAATATAAAGCTATTTTATTGTAGGCCTACGGTATTTTATTGTATTGTATTGTGCTGTGCATGACGACGGCGTATCCACAGGGGTGACAAGGGGGACGTGTCCCCCAGATTTCAGACCGGGAAGACAGTCGTGCAAAAATCCCCCCACATTTTGACACTTTTGATGCAAAAGCAGTTTTGACAAGCCAAAGTCTATAGGCTTACATGCTTGCGTGTAATACAGGCAGTTCAACCGCAATAAAATTAGCTCCCAGAATGCACCAAAATTTGCCATTTTGAGCTCAAAAATTAAAAATAAATTCTGGGGAGGAAGCATAGCCCCTCCTTGTATACTCCTTTCCTTGTGGGGAGGGGGCACCCCCTCCCCACATTCTACACTTTCGGCGCCTCGTTCCTCGCGCTGGTCATGATTTCTCCCTTACTTTTTAAACCGTGGATACGCCGTGGTGATGGTATGAGAACGTGAAGTGTGCATATAATTTCATAACGGCACTGTGCCGTTATGAAATTATATGCTCGATCAACGTTCTCATACGATGATAGGCCTGTATACTGAATTGATTTAATTGACTGCTTTATGACTGCGTATAAGAAATTTCGTATTATAATATGCTATATTATAGCAGTGGCACAGAAAGTACGAATATTTTAGAAGAATGTACATGATAAAGCTTAACTAAATCTTATCTAATTTATACATAAGAAACGTGAGTGTTTTCGTATAATGATAAAAGACAACTCTCGTTAGAACGTGATGGCGTATTACGACAGTGAGGCAATAAATCCAGACTGATGCAGATTTGATGAGCCCGCTGCGTCGTATCGTCGAGGATGCGGTGACGACGCCGCAGTATAAGGAAGTAATGGTCTGGTAGGACTGGTGATTAATTTAGCCATCGACGAGACACGCGCGACCTCGCTGTGACCTGCGCACGACATCGGCGCCTCCAGCATCATCATCATCGTCATCAGTATCAGCAGCCAATCAAATATAGCGGCAAGGACGTATATTCGGTTCGTGTGCCTCTGCCTCGGCGGTGAAATAACGAAGTAATCCACGCATGCGACTCCGCCTCGCCGATCCCCGTCCGCAGCGCGTATAACAGCATGACTGTTTTTTGGTCGCTTATTAGTTAAATTATTCGCCGAATATTCGGCGGACATAATTAACGATGACTTGAGACCTCGAGGCATCGGCGACTTTCTTGCCTGCCTGCTTGTCTGCTGGATGGGTCGAGGCGGGGTCAGCCGCGTGCGTGCTCGAACGTACTTCATTAATGAATGAATGATCCACAGTGCCAGGTGAAATGCGAATAAGCAAAACGTTCTGCAGGAAGAATAGCCTGTCTAACAATAAGAGTTAACTGAAGTGTCACGTTCAAGCTTCAGTTTTCAGTTACTGATAATCTTTATTCACCGGTATGTGTGCATTCAAACTAAAGATGATATTAATAAGAGGCCATGCATCTGCGTAGAGAACGATGAACATACCGCGACATAATGAAGAGGACTTTGTTATTATATGCACCGCGTTAGCGGCGCATACTACTTTGCAGATGTCGATGATTTACCCATAAACTATATACAATCGTGTTGATAAAAAAAGTAAAAGTTTCGTTTAATTGAAGTTACATTAGAGGCCATCATCTGATGCTTCGAGAATACAAAAACACCTTTTGGCGGCCGGGGCTTCGCCCTGCGGACCTCAATGGAAAACTGACACTGCAGCGCTTCTCCACGTCAGTGGCGAGGGGGCCATACCCTGCTATAGCACCCTGACATTCCCCCCAAAACCCACTCTCACGTTCCTGGCCTTTCAGGCCCGGGGCTTCGGCCCTTCGGGCCTCGCTGCTGATCCCAGTTAATTATTCACAATTCTCACCCTGAGATTTTCATTTGTACAACCGAGTGGGATGACGAAATGTCATTGCTTAATTGCATACGTACGAACAAGGCTCAAATGTGATTACACTAAATTGGGTTATATTTTTGCAAGGTCAGCATACAGTGGCGATAAATGGCATTGAATGCCAGTCAATTTGGTCGATTATCTTTAGCTTGTACGAGAATACCGCAAGCGGGTGCGATTTAGTAGTATGGCCTAGTATAGTATAGTAGTAAATTTTTTATCTGCCCCATATAGATATAGCATATAGCATGGGACAGATAATAATTTCGTTTTGCGTCTGTCATGCGTGTGTGTGTCTGTCCGTCTGTGGACACTCTCACGGTCGCATTTCTTCGTCGATTTTCACCAAATTGGACACAGACGTGTAAACCCCCAAAAGTAAGAAAGAGTTCATTGGGGTCAATATCGCCCTACCCTTCCCCTTTTTTCCTCTAACCCCCATTTTTGACCCATAGGTCTTGAAAACCTATGCAAAAATGAAAAACGCAATATCTGCCTTAAATGTTCACGAATCACCGAAATTTCCGAGTCTTATAGGAAATCGGAGTCGGGGAACACGACGGTGACGTCAGATTTTTGACCGGAAGTAGAAATATGGCCGTTTTGCGCATGCATGCGCAATGAAAATTGCAATTTGGCCCTTATTTGTGGCCGAAACGCCGAAATTCCCGCGCCTTAAAGGAAATCGGGGTCGGGGAACAGGATGGCGACGTCAGATGTTTGACCGGAAGTCATGGACTTGTGAACTCGGCTATGGGGCAGATACCATGTTCCACAGGATGTATTTCTTGTTTAAAGAAAACTTTGTCAAACGCAAAGTAGAAATCATAATATAGGCATACAGTATAGACATACAAAATAAGCAACAACATAAACAAAGTATACAGTCCTGTCTAAGACACATAATATTATATCATTATTGATAACATGCGGTTAATAAAGTTTTTGCACATAAACTCTGAAGGTATAACAGAGAGGGTGAGGCCGAGCGTTTAGGTGGTGGGACGTCGGAGGAGTTGATGTAAAACATGTTGAGCGTTGTATCGGATAGATCTGAAAAATGACTCATCGATGGAATCCAGTAAATCTTTAAGGAAATGGAAGTCAGTATAATAGGATTAGGAACGTAGCCGTAAAGGCATGCTTTTAACAGTACAGATGAGTAGAGATGAGTGGCCAAATGACACAAATGCCATCTTACACTTTTATGACACACAACAGCTGTAAATTGCAGTATAAGACGCCGTTCTCATTGTAATGTGAGGCAAATTACACACACGCAGCAAATCGTGAAGTGCAACTCGAAGAACAGGTGCAGCAGTTTGAACCTGGCTCTCCAGCATGCATGGCAGTGTTCAGTGCGGTCTAGGAATGTTTCTATTCGGCGCTGTGTGACCATCTACTAATCGTTCCCATTCACTCCGCGCCGTTACTACGAGACTAATCGCTCAGCGCCGCAGACAAATGGCTCCTCGGCGCTGCGTGGCGAAGCATTTCCGCCGGACAATCGTAAATATATATATGCCAAGTGCCCTCGACAGCCACCTTGCGGTCACGGCGTGTACTATCGGGCCATAAATCGCGCCCCGCGGGGCAGCAGTTTGGACAGGATAAGGAAATATTTCTCGGTTGTTACGACGGGCAGTGGGTGGCCATGTCGCTAGCTGCGGTCACGCCGATGGTTATTGTTCATTCATATATGTGCCGCGTTGGTTGGCGTCGGGCGTTATTGTGTGTTCATAAGCGGTCACGCATGGCTGGACAAAGCGTCAGCGGGTGACGGAACAATGGACATGAAGAAATGTATGATAATAATACACGTCGACGCATACACCGGCGTAGTGTAGCACTGCGGGGAAGTCGGAATGGGCGAGGTCAGGACTCGCGGATATATCTTTTAGTCATATTCCGAGCAGCAGGTGCGCGCAGTACAATGGTGTAAAATGCCTCCTCGGGCGGGCGCGCAGAAGAAGAACAAGGTTGAAATGTGAAGTCGCGACTGGCATGCGACCCTTCAGCCGCGCGCGCCACGATTTGCGGCGACGAAGACAATACAACGCGAAGAAACGTAACGTGCGGCCTGTAATTGGCGGAAAATTTGTAACGCGCCCATGCACTGAATATACCACTTGTCTTCCTCTCACTGCAATGCGCCTTCAGGCTGTTGAGCAGATAGCATTTACTATTGTCACATATGGTGACAATTCAACAGATTCAACAGAGTAATTCAGCAGGTTGCGTTGATGCCTATGCCTAGCTAGCGAGTTCGATTTGTTTCAGTGTATATATGGCCCACAATAAGTTAAAGTGCAATGTCAATGAATTTCTAAACTGGTAATATAAGCTTGTATGTTTTGTTTCGTGGACGTCTGCATTAACAATACTTACTGCATTCCGTCAGTGCAAAAGGTGTAATATCCCTTTATCGGCTATCGGCTATGTTATGTTTTTAATTTTTGTATAGCTGTCGTGTGTACTGTTTTGTATATATGCATGTCTGGCTGCCATCTGGCGTAATAATAAATAAATTATAATACTTTACTGGGCGATTGGATGGTGTTCACTCGTTCAGCTATAACTCCGCCGAAAGTGAACCGATTTGGATGAAATCTGCGGTGGAGCACTCTGAGTACATTGTTGGGAGCTGGCCCTGGGCGCGATCCGCACAGTAATAGCTACAGTTTGACAGGCAAGCGAACTTTTGTTTTTTTGTCCGGTAAATAACGCACGATTTTACCGATTTCCCGTCGGCCTAATTTCACGAAATTTGAACACAACAACGTCGATCGATGTTGTGATAAAAACTTTTGAAACAAAATGTAGAAAATTTTACCGTAAGGGGGTTCGTTTTCAAAAATAAACGCAAAAATTTCTTACAAAATTTCAACGTCTTGCGACTTCAAGCCGCCATAACTACGAATTGATTACAGATCGCCCGAAATTCACTATCAGATGACCCCTCTACGGGATGTCTAGTGTCTATTTCACCGTTATAATCAATTCAAAGTCATTCCGATGGGATCCACGCTCCGTACAAGAAACGTACCCAAATTTTCGGCAATGTTCGATGTCCGATATTGGGTAAACCAAGTACGCCGCTGTGCGGCCATGGATGATCGACATAGAAAAAAAGCAGACCTGAGTTGGAAACTGAAAATAAGTAACACGGCAGATAGTGCTAACGTCACTCAGTCGCAGACACGTGACATCGTCGAATCCAGGAAGTAAACCGCTTGTGCACAGCGGACCTCTTCGAGCCGAATACTGTATTGTGGGCATTCCACACAAGAGAGCCATCTAGTTTAATCATGTCTTCGAATAAGGCAATTTTTCTTGTGGTCGACTAAGCTGTTGGAAGACAGAAACTGCTAAAACGAACAATGTATGCAGACGCTAGCTGACATCTGCTGAACCCATTTCAATAAGCTTACATTAGACTACACATGCAGGGTTATGAATGACTTAATGCGGTAATACTGTAACAATGTCATGCTTCACAGAAACTGAATGATTACGCAGGTCTATTCTGTGCGGGTGTTAGG
>Ga0209780_1004581_pt1 | contig 10684 bp, 6 predicted proteins | sample WorMetexBAHAMAS2_FD_187384 | JGI IMG/M metagenome (GOLD analysis project Ga0209780, IMG submission 187384) | Marine gutless worms symbiont microbial communities from Max Planck institute for Marine Microbiology, Germany - Inanidrilus exumae... | ecosystem: Host-associated > Annelida > Digestive... | reverse complement strand
GTGGCAAACTTTTCAGTCAGTTGGAGTTCGCGACAGCCTAGCAGTGGCTAGTGGATGCATTTCACGCTGTGCACTGCCAGATCCAGTTGCAGAGGGTGCAACTACAGCGAGCGACGACGACCACGGTGCCTCGGAGCTAAAGTAGTAGTACTCAGTATCGAGTATCGATGTTATGGCTGGTATCATCCTAACCCTAGAGTGGGCAAAGTACACATAAAACAATGCGGCATCTTGTGCAACCGTTGTGACTTGTGACACAGAATTCGGCGGCATCAAATGACCGTCGCTGCGTTAATTATCGCGGTGCCGGTGAGCGACTCGCCGCCCAGTCGCTTGCCCCGACCGCCACGGCGGTCTGCGGCGTGGGTGGTCCGCGGCAGCTAGCGCGGATCTGCGTGTGTGGTTCGGTTCGGTTCCGGACGGAACAAATTTGTGCAGTTACTGATTCGGTCTCGGAACAGCAGCGGTCGGTTCGTTCGATCTCTATTACTATTATCAATTAGAGTCCTTATAACAAGATGCAGTTGGAGACAGCAGCCTTCATCCCAGTGCTGCCACCTGGCAAACTAGTCCTCTGCTAAGCTGTGATGAGCGAATTACCACGTGGAATGTCAATGAGATCACTGACAATCTTGCTCATTGGACAGCACTGACCATGATATACCACGCACCAACACAAAGTTTGGCGAGCAGGCATTCTGTGCCAGTGGCCTGTCCCACTGGAACACTTCACCTGAAACAATCCATGCCACCGCTGACCCCAGACTTTTTAAAAAGAATCTGAAGACTTATTATTTTATCTATGTTTTAAATTGTAATTAGTTTTAAATCTGTTTGTGTGTATTTTGGACACTTGTAATGCCTGGCTGGTCCGGCTGTGTAGGCTGGGCACTAAAGACAGTTTATATGTAATTATTATGTAATATGCAGGGAAGTTAAATCTTTGTTGCAGCCTCGGCATCATGGCCAAAAATGTGGCCTTGGCATCGGCCTCATGCATGTCATGACCTCTGTCTCATACAGTTTGGCCACAAGTCCTGGTTTTTATGCTATTTCAACTTCTGCTGGAGCGTGTTCTGTGCATAGCGGCCAGTTCTGCACCGATGGAAAGTTCTCAGTCAAAGTGGACTTATAATGAGACCAAATAAAGCCAGGTAAATGATAAAATACTTGAAAACTAGTATTTCTTAAATGCAATGATGATGCTTCAACTGTCATGATGTCTTGTGAGAAGTAGTGCTGATGTTGAAAGAAGTGTGTTGACGTGTAACTTAGTAGCTTCGCCTTGGCCTAGATATACTTGGCCTCGGTCTCGTAAACATAGGCCTCGGCCTCGATGCACTTGCGTCGGCCTCGTCTACTCCTAACCTCGATAACATCCCTGGCAATATGTATATGTAAACAGATGTCACGGTGAAAATGGGTCTTGTCTAAAACATGCCGGGATGACGCCGGGACAGTACAACAGGCAGAGACGCCGGCAGAGACGCCGGAACAGTCGCGCCGCTGTACTAAGTGAGACTGTCGTCCAGTGAGCAATTACCACAATCCAAGCCGGGACGACAACGTTGTCGCGTCGTTGAAGCCGAGACAACAGACCAGCGCCAGCACAAGTTGTCCAGCACAACATGTTTTTAGGACTAACGTGCTAATTCGTTCTCTATAAAGCGCTAAACACCAGCCATGCAGGAATAAAAACGCTCTTAAAGTGGCTGTTCCGGCGTCTCTGCCTGTAATACTATCCCGGCGTCGTCCCGTCATGTTTTAGATAAGGCGGTGAAAATGTACCTCCAGATTGGTCACTAGATGTCGTCGAATCTTGTGATCGTTTATTGTCAGTGGATAGTGCATCCTCATATCTCCACCCAATGTTCTGACGTCCGGGTCGTTGTATAATCCTGTCACCGGCTGTCGGATGATGAGGAATGCCACGCCCACGACTACCACGACCGCGAAGGTAAGCAGGTTTTGCATCATCGCTCATTCTACGCGCTTCAGATGCATGTGTAACGTGAAATTACATGTAAGAACGATAGTAACATGTATGGAAATTTCTAGTAACGTCAAATTCGACCAGTGTCAACTAAACGTGTAACGACAACAACAAACGTATCCCTATTATCTATTCTATAATCTATAATCTACGTTACCTATTCTACGCCAATGTACTTCATACGCAAGGATGGGCCTATCGTTTAATGTAGTAAACGTGTAAACAAAACGTTTAAACGTTGTTGTTGTTGTACTTTTAAACGTTTACTAAGCCTTTACACGCAATTTATGGTTATGAACGTGAGATCTAATGGGGGCGAGCGGAAGTGGATATAGCCTTCTCATTTATTGTGGGGCAGCGGCGTAGCCCTTTATTAAATATGCATTTTTTTAGTATCCCATCTGCCCATCTCCTCTCTGCTCAGTGCGCAGATAACGGCAGGCCAGCCAACATTTCGCACTGTTCTGCGAGTCATCCGCTACAGCATCAGGTACATCTATGTCGATGTAAGGCGACGGAATTTGTGGCATTTGCATGGTTGTTAACTTAATTGAACATGCAAAATTAAGATGTACCAGAAGTTACGTGACAACTGGATGGCTGAGTGGGCTGACAGCTCCAGAATAAAATAACTGAACGCACTAAGCGGAGCTTCACGCTGTCCAGTGCTGTTTGGTACATGAAATTCTGAAATATAGGCCTGACAAGAGCTGAGTCGAACGTCGTCGGTGACAATCAGTTTTCTGTCGCCATAAAATTGCTAGCGTGTCACATCACCATTCTATATGTATTTGTGTCATCAAGATTTGTACCTATTCTTCGAGTAAATACATGCACATGCAGTAATACTACAAATTACAGGGTTCCCACTATCTTTTGATATTGAAATTCAAAGACTTTTCAAGGACTTTCAAGGACCCTCAAATTTCATTTTCAAGGACCAATTCTCGACGGAAGTTTACAGCATTAGTAGTAGAACAGCAATATTTAATGTTTATTTATGTGACAATGGTAAGTAATAAGGTAATAAAAGTAAGTAAGTAAAATAATATGCATTTCAGTCCTATACAATGCTTTTTAATGAATTTGGTGTTCGCAATGTTTGACGTCATGGTGAACTCAAGGACTTTCAAGGACATGGGTAATGAAATTTAAGGACTCTCAAGCACCTGTCCTCTTTTCAAGTACTTTCAAGGCCTTGAATTTAGGAGAGAAAAATTCAAGTACTTTTAAGGACTTCCAAGGATGCGTGGGAACCCTGAAGTTATTCATGGAAACCAAATTAAAGGAATGTCTTATATTTGTCTTATACACTCTTAGTGGCTAACTTAGTAAATCCTTATTTCAAGAAAATGTTCGAAATCCAACAGCTGCTTTTCTCTCCTGCCACGTGAACATAACATTGAAGTCAGAGCAGGCCTTAAGCAGGGGCGAGTTCCCAGTGTTTTATCTAGACATCTCTTTGAGGGACCATCCCCCAATTATGTCTAGTTCCCCCAAAGTGCACCGAGCCAATATATGGCCTACAGCGTCTCGGTCCCCCGGCAGTCTCATTTCCCCTCCAATGGTCCGGGAGATGGATGAAACACTGGCCAGTGCCCGAGTATGTACGTGGTCACGCAGGGCCGTTTTGAGCCAAATCATGTCGTCAGGAGCAAGTGAAGTCTGGACGTAAACTTAGTCACAGCTACTTTGGTTATGTTTGCTATTTTTGTAACTGACATTTATTTGACCGTTGACGTTGTCATCGGTTTTTTTACCGCGCGAAGCTATGATAGCACAGTATATGCTGTCGTCGTGTAGGCCCTATCTGTCCGTCCGTCACAAGTCGATATTCTATCTATGTTAAGATACATATTAATGCATCTGTTTATACCAGCTTGTGCGCTGGAGTGACATACATCCTTTTTACGTTTTTTGATGATTTGTTTTCTATTTACATTTTTGCCTTACTGTACAGTTTGACAGATGCGTCTGATAACACAGTGCAAACTGCTATCCGGGTCCCCAATCCCCATCACAAAATCTGCAACACCAGTGGCAAACCTAAATGGTTTGTTGGGTTCAGCTCGAAGCTCCCACTGTGCCTTCCATCACTGTAGAACTCCACACTAAGTTTCAAAAATATACCTTTCAGAGTACATCACTATAATGCAATCTTCAGATCACCAGTTGATGGGGAACTGTCAGATTCTCTATTGGGTTTCACCCCTGTACTTCACTGGGGGGCATCCGTCCCTCAGAACTCCTGACAAACCTGCCTTCCCACATTCTGGATTAATCATCATCCGCCCCTATAAAAAACCCCTAATTCAATACAACTTGAGCGTTCAGTATATCAAAACAATCACTGTCTCGCGCTATAGGTACATGTAACTGTAAAACCCTTAATGCTTGCGTGCCCTTTATTTCGCGAATTTTGCAATCTAAACAAAACCGCAAAATTAAACGGCGTGTTTACTGGTGATCAGAAATTACCCGTGTGTTGGAATTACAGTACGTGGTTTGAATTCGCCAATATAAAAGGCTCCAAAATAATTTTCATTTTGCATCATATGCAAAGCCACCAACTTGCGTTTTACAGTACTACAGTGTCCAGTACGGAATGTGGATAGGCCTATATGAGACACGCAAAACATGAAAGCAGCGTTAAAAGGCTTCAGACAAGGCGAGTTCACGGAAGCTAGTTGGGGCAAGTACGGTTGTGTTACAAACTCTGCCGTTTGATGAGTACGAAGGTAGTGTCGTTTAAGGTCCAGCGGCACGGAAAACGAAACACTGCATTCGCTACATCGAAACTAGCTATCGGTGACGTGGGCCGACAAAACGTGCTGCTTTAGGTGACAGCGCTGTCCAAACACTCGACTGCAGTGCTCACAGCGGAACGGTTTCTCTCCCGTGTGCACTCTCGTGTGACTCGCCAGCGCCGACGGGACCGCGAAGCGTTTACCACACGTCGCGCAGACGTGCGGGTGGTCGTTGGTGTGCTGGAACGAGTGCTGGCGCAGCGCGGCCGTCGTCGGAAACGACCGTTCGCACTGGCCGCACTGGTGCGGTCGAATTCCCGTGTGCAATCTCGTATGCATCGCCAACGTAAACTTGCACGAGAAACTTCGTCCGCACTGGGTACAGAGGCTGCGCTCCTTGACGGCAGCCGGTCGATGCTGCTCAACAATGTGTCGTCGCAGTAGGGAAATTCGGCAGAAGCGTTCGCCGCAGCGCTTACAGCTGAATGCGAGGCTGTCGAGTTCGGCCGCCACCTTGTCACCGTGTTGGCGTAGTTTGTGATCGCGCAGCGAGGCTCGGTGCATGAAGGTGCGTCCGCAGTGCTCGCAGATCAATGGACAGCCGTCGGCGTGCCTCCGCTGGTGGCGTACGAGGTTCCGCTTCATCGTGAACGTCCGCCCACACTGGACGCAGCGGTGGGCGCCATCGCCGACGTGAAATCGACGGTGCGACGCCAGCGCCGAAGGCCGCGAACAGATTTTCCCGCACACCTCGCAAATATATCGACTTCCTGCATCCGCATCTTCTTTCTTCTGCTTGACAGTCAGTTCATCGTGGATCAAGGTGTGCTCATCGAATTCCTTTGAGTCGCGACAAACCTTCCCGCACACAGAACACAGAAGACGTCTTCCTGCATGATGTCTCGTTTCAGACGGCAACCCGTTCGCCTTGTTCTGACGCAGAAAAGCCCTCGACCGCAACAGTTCTTCGTCGCCGAGGATGCTCTGATCCTCTGCCGGATGTTTCAGCATAAAGTGACCTCTGAGTACTGCCAGCGACGAACAAACTCTTCCGCAAATCCAGCAACTGGGATGCTTCCTATTCAGACCTCTCCGAGACAGTCTCAGCTGAATCTTATCAGCTCGTGATGGTGGCTTTAACGGTACAAGGCAACCGTCTACACCATTTGACAGTGAGTAGTGCTCCTGGAGCAGTTCCAGCGATGAGCAAATCCTCCCACAGTGTCCACATTTATGACGTCTCTTACTGGAGGCCGACTGAGACAATCTTCTACCGTCTGAGCCAGAATCTCCAGTGTCACCAGAGACTACAGGCTCGTCGCCAAGTGCCACACAGTCATCAAGAGTCATATCAACAGCATCCAGATGAACATCGATGCCACTCAGGTTCACAACACTGCTGTCCTCATCAACCATCTTGACATTTTGACGCTCCGGCGCCTCACTGACTTCATTAGAACGTGACGCCCTGCCATCAGCATCCACCTCAGCAGATCTAAAGAGCAAAGAAAGCCAAACGTTACGATTCCAACCACATTACCATCAGTTCTGGTTAAACGGCCGCTCCCCAGGTGAACGTGGCTTACATGGTTCCCCCTCAGTTTTCTTGCTCCACTTGCGCCAGGACAGACTCTTTGAGATGAATGGCACAGATATTATCTTTGCAGGCCAGATGTCTTTCCAGTGACCCAACCAACAGCATCAAAGACCTGCATGGAACGGTTCTAACCACACTTGAACACTGTAAAGTGAATATTCACCGAACTACACTACAGGAATGACAAGTGATGTCTATAACATGAACACCACTGAGGGTTAAGAAGAGATTCAGAGAAGGAGACAGCTCTCTGGACGACAAAGGTGTCGAAATTGAGACGCCCAAGGCCACAAATAATGTACAGGAGGGGTGAGGTATGGGAAGAGGTATATCCCCTCCCCAGTGAATTATAAACAGAGGCCTCAGGACAACTATTAACGGTTTTGGTGCGCTTTTGAGCACAAAAGAGCTCAGCTTATGCCACTATTTGTGCGGCACAATCTTGAATCAAATGAGTTGCGATAGTGGAGAACTATAATCACATAGTTGAGCAAACAAGAGCGCTAATCAACAAATCAGTAGCAGGAAAAAGCTGCATTCCAGGCATTTCCAGCCCACTTTGTGCATCGTCAGCACCACCATTACCTCCGCTGTAAGAGCTGTTTTGCAGGTGAACCTGTGCCAGCTGGTTCATGCTTGGTCTTCTTCCCAACCTGTTCCTGAAGAAAACCTTTATCGTTAAGTGACACAGTTGGTTTAGTTTCACTTGGAAAGTGACCCTTAAAACAGAGATGGTACTGTAAAACCCTTAACGTTCACGTGCCCTTTATTTCGCGAGCTAAACAAAACTGTGAAACTAAACGGCATGAATATCGATACTATGCCAACTTTAATTGGTATAGTATGTTGCACTGGAATTGTGTGGTTTGAATTCACCAAAATAAAAGGTGCCAAAATAATTTAGCATGTGAAGTCGCCAACTTTTAGAACAGCCAAATTAAAGGGTTTTACATCATGCATTCTGAATGCACTGTACATTATACATATAAATTATATGTATAATATAATTTATACATTATCAATTATACATACATTTTAAACTAACAGATAGTTTTAACTCTCAGTAGCTACATTTCAAGAAAGTTTGCTCAGCAATAACTCATCACGATTTATTTAATTTAGCAATACACCATATTAATTCGTTAAAAACCTCTTGTCAGCAGATGGCAACTGTAGTCCAAGTTCCTGTAAAACAGAAAAGATCTCCATCACTTTATCACTTGCAAGACAGTCCTCCGGGATGACAATATCACCAGTGTATACAAACTCTAGAACAATGCTGGCAACGTATGAGCCGACACCACTCAAAATGACAGTATGCTCTATTGGACTGTCATCCGTCTTCAGAGCAGCTTTGAATAACGGACTGGCAGCTGCAAGCACCGCACTATGTGCTTTGAGGAGGCCATCGTCAACAACAACGACTGTGTCACAAAGGTAACCAGCTCTCTGAAAATCTAACAGGCTGTGCATAACTGTAGCTGCATAGCCCGATTCCATCGTGCTGGAAAACAACAAAACGACTACAAATTTAGTTACAAAGTAAGCACGTTACAGTCATGTATACCTACCGAAACTTATAATATCCTAAATCAACCTAAATGGCAAGCCTCTTAACGCGGTTAATGCCAAAAGGCTGCTAAGAATGGCAACAATAACAACCAGACTTTACTACTTAACTATCAGTGCAGTTACTGTCAGTGTCAGAAGTCATCATTAAAAGGTCTGTGAAAATAATGAAATTCACGATTTTAGCATGCGCCCGAAATCTAGGCCTACACAATTATTCAACGTAGTGTAACAGCGATATCTTATATATTAATCATCAAAGGGAGTTCACCAGATCTCAACAACTATTCGTCGCTTATGTAATGTTAGTGAAATATGTCGATGGAAAGCTCTTGGCGTTAGCACTGCGGTGAAATAGATCGTCGCGAGATCGCGATTCGTATTAACGTGCAGTAGCTGGTCCGGACAACTGCAGCTCCATAATAAGTTAGTTAGTTAAAGAATTTACATTAATGTGACATAAGTCCTAAAACTTCTAGGTCATGGAACAAAGGGAAAATGAAACAGTGAGTCAAGTGCTAGTGCAGTTCGTTATAAAATTAGACAGTGTAGGATCGTGCGAACAATAGGCCTATAGGAGTCCATGACAGCGGCGTGAGCTGGTGTCACATGACACCGGGACGCCAGCTGTCAAATCGTACTGTAGATAATCCTATGGGACGCACACTTTTGGAAACAATGACCGCAAAACAAGAAAGTAAGGAGGAAGAGGGGGAGAGAGCGCAGCACAATAAGCTCCAAGGCTAGGGGCACAGCCCCTAGTAAACATTAACAAAGATTACCAATCCCTTATATAACCCATATAACAAACTACAAATCTCCTCCCTGTTCGGAGCGTTACATAAATATATGGACGCCCGTAATGTATATTGAAATTAAAATGCTTTGGTAAAATGTCTGTAGTGGCTTCGGTGAATTAGGGGTCTGCAGAAACACCGCACCAGCCCATATTAGGAAGATACAACTGACCTAGCCAAAACATCGGCGTGTACTGCTCTTTACTATCGCATACAACATGATTTATGGTAAAATATCATATCAAAACAAATAGTAGGCGTTTCCTACTGATGGTCAGAAACAACGTTTCGGTATAAAAAACAATAATAATTATTATTATATACTGTATAATGCAGCAGGGACCGGCTTACGTGTAGGCTACAACCGCCTTATCTAATACATGCCGGGATGCCGCCGGGACAGTATTACAGGCAGAGACGCCGGGACAGCCGTTTTAAGAGCGTTTTTGTTCCTGCGTGGCTGGTGTTTAGCGTTTTATTTATGTTTTAGTTATATTTATAAATTCCAACAGTAACATTAACAGACACGTTTTATAATTTTTTAATCCGAATTAACGCGTCTTCAGATAGTCATAAAAAGCATGTGCTGCAGGACTGTCTGTTGTCCCGGCTTCAACAACGCGGCAACGTCGTCCCGGCTTGGATTATGGTAATTGCTCACTGGACGACGGTCTCACTTAGTACAGCTCACGACTGTCCCGGCATCTCTGCCGTCGTCTCTGCCTGTTATACTGTCCCGGCAGGTTTTAGACAAGGCCGCTACAACTGACCCTAACAGTAACACTAACCCTAACCGACACAGTAACGGTATCTTGAACTTGATGATGATGGGAGAGAAGCGGCGGCTTATTGTCCCATATCTGCTGATTGCCTCCTAATATGCGGACGGTACGGCCGGTGCGGTGTTTCAATTACAGTTGCACACTTCAGCTAGTGTTTCTACAGACCGGTTAATTAGATGAAGTATATGAGTGTTCAACGAATTTTTGTAAGTAATGAGAGACCGTTTTGCACTTTAAACGCGGCAACCATTCAATGGACCAGCTTTTTACGTTCTGCATTAATTAGAGTTTGAAACTTGAAGTTCAAGCGAAATACAGAACGAAATTGCCAATACTAAACAACTTCGCCAAAAAAAATAAACAAAAAATATGAAATCAATTCTCATTTTAGACACATCTGAGAATTGCAATTTTAAGCAAATTTTTCGCAACATTCGCGTTGTTTTTACCGCGCGACGTTACGATGGTGTGGTATATGCTGTGGCCTTGTGTCTGTCCGTCCGTATGTCACAAACCGGTGTTCTAACAAGACGGCGTGTCATGCGGTTCCTCTGCGATAGCTGAGCTTCTTGAATGCTAGTAAAGGAAGAGTATTTATGCAGCGCCATTTACTACGCATGCATAGTCTCAAAGAGCTCAGACATGGATCATACAGTTTTACCTGCAAATACACCATGCCTTCGTATGCGTTCAGCAGATAGCGCCACCCCTAATGATGGTATCGTATTGTATCGTATCGTGCATTGTCGACCACAGTCACCACAGTATTAATATGCGTGTTCAATTTCATAAAAGTATTAACTACACCGTGTCCGGAAAATAAGGTGTCACTCTATTTTTGCCTCTAATTTTGCCAGATACCGACCAATTTTCAAAATTCGTTCACCGACAGACATAGCAGAAAATTTGTTGTAAGCGACAATAAAATATCCCACCGCCCCTCTATGCGTCGCTGCACTACTTTGTGAAATATTAATGCCAGAAAAACAGCAACAACCTGAAACGTGTACGGTGATTAACGATATATCACAAGGTAATGTAGTAATTACGTGATTTAGTAATGGTGGTATTTTTTACTATTACTTTGATACAAATTTACTGCAGAGTCTGCCTTGAAATAATTTTTAGCGGACGTGAACTTACGTTCACGTTCGCTAATTGCCGTTGCAATTCCGTCTGTCGTCTGTCTGTTGTCTGTC
>Ga0209780_1004580_pt1 | contig 10684 bp, 8 predicted proteins | sample WorMetexBAHAMAS2_FD_187384 | JGI IMG/M metagenome (GOLD analysis project Ga0209780, IMG submission 187384) | Marine gutless worms symbiont microbial communities from Max Planck institute for Marine Microbiology, Germany - Inanidrilus exumae... | ecosystem: Host-associated > Annelida > Digestive... | reverse complement strand
GCGGCAGAGGCGGCGGCGGGCAGGCAAGCACGCACAGGCAGGTCACGCGTTGGACCCGATAAAACCGACCGTCGAACAGCGGTGTACGGATCACTCCGTTCACGCACTCGGATCCGCCAGCTCCTTGTACATTCGCTCACCACGCGTAGATTCCGGAGCGCCGCCGTCGGCGACCCTCCTTTCTTGGAAGCTGATTTGGCCGGGCGTCCTAAATCATGTACAACTAAAGACGGGAAGTTTACTGCTGACGCTAAATAAATTTAGAAACATTACCTATTTAGGGACGGGCCTTGCGCCTGACGCCCTTTGAAAAGTTCTAAAAAATTAACTAAAAATAAGAAAATCATACATAAAACTCACATACAGTGACAGACATAAGTGAAAAACGACAATTGAATTTGAGAAGTGTTGGGCACCTTTTCAAAAATTCTAAATAAACCAATGTTCAGGAGCTCTCAATCTCCGGTCAGGACGGCGATCCTTCGTCTATCAAAATCCCAAGTCCGCCCGTTGGATGACCAACGATCCATTGCAGTGTATGTGCACGTTGAGAAATATAGGCTACAAAGTTTAGGCACTTAGGCTGCGAATATGCGTGGACCACTGGACCACCCCAATCTACAACTCAAACGCCCTAGTCCACTCATAGCAACCCGCTGAATGTGATTTTTGAACGCGAGTTTGACAGTTTTTCAGTTAATAATTTTTGAGAACTGAAAAGCACATTTTGGCACAGTATACGAAATATTTCTTAACTCTGAAACATAAAAAAATTATTTTAAAAAAACTGACTTTCGCTCCACAACACATAATACACAACTTCGTGACAAACTTCTGTTCGGACGTTAGAAATATTAGAAACATTCTTGTTTACTTACTTAATTTTAAAAGAACTGAACCGAATACAACTGGACTAGCGCTGTTCGTTCGGGTCTGTTCGTTTAACGATACCGTTTGAGTTCGGCTTCGATTCTGTTTGGTGTCCCCACAAATCAACATCTCAATTTCTGTTCGACTATTATCTTTACTTTGTTCACCATACGGAGAATCGCGGCCGGAATGACGGCATGCCTGGCGGCGGATCGATATTTCGACGATCGGCACACCTTCATCAACAAACCTACAGACCAGTTCGCTTCGGCAGAACATCGCATCGCTTGCCGTTCGTTGCTTTCCTGTAACACTCTTCCGATGTCCGATCCACGAGCGACCTGTCTGTCCCATTCGGCGAATAGTTAGAGCGCGCCTTTATTTCTTCCTTTCGGCGAATATCGAGAACGCCGAACAAATAGCAGGCGCAAAGCGATACCGTAGGCCTCAGCAGTGCAAAAAAGAACGACAATTTCCTCTCATTACGCATCTACGCTATCCCCGTCCGGCTGTATAGGCTACAACTGTGGTGTACGTTTCTTCCATTGAACATTTTCTGTCATACGCCTCTTTCTTACTTTTTCTCCACCCGTCTTTTTCTAATATCTGCAAAGACTGCAACAGACAGGCCTATTATTCCATTCCCGGTGTTCCAATTATTAGTAAGTTATTACAGGCCGAGTATACTGTTCACAACTTCCTGCAGGCATGTACTGTCGATCGTTCACGAAATCCAGCCAGTTTTTCATGGTTACTCGGCATGCGCTCTGAGTGATAAATGTTTGATATCCGGCGCGATTTTTGGACGGCTTGCAGTCGGCGTAAACACGCAGTAATGCACACAATACACGGTCGTTCGGTGTTTATTCCTGGCATTTATGAATATTTCCCCAACAGTTCCGAGATGCAACTTAGAGGTGTTCATCATAGTACAATGTAGACATGAAAAACACGAGTGCCGTTGATTGCAAAGGGTCAGTGTTTGCGTGACTTTATCGTACTTCTATAACTGTCTTTATAATACTCTACAAATTAGTTGAATGCTAGCACAACTGCGCAGGCCATTTTACATATCCGTTTTAAGCAGGGCCTCACTGCGCTGAAGTAGCTTTCTTAGGACGCTTAGCCTAACACCCAGTCGGATGGGAAGGGCCAGGGACATTCCTTACAGGGGTGGGGCTACGGGGCCACGGATAACTTTAGCCCCCGCCTGGAAACTTTGCCCCCGGTAGGGAATTTAGGTATTTTTTGTCGGGGATGGCCGGGTGGGCCCAGATGCATTAAATAAAAAAGAAGCCCAGCTATTGCTGAGAGACCTGCGCGACGCTCTGTATCAGTTGAAATGTTGACCTACTGTTGTGTGTCAGCCCGAGGAGCACTTTCAGCAACTGCCACGTATTTTTCGGCTACCTACACGCATCGTTGCAGTATAGGCTCAACTATCGCAAAGCGATCGTACAATGCTTCGCTTCACTACCTTGTGAAATATTAATGTCAGAAAAACAGCAACAACCTGAAACGTGTACGGTGATTAACGATATATCACAAGGTAGTGTATCAACGTGATTTATCAGTCGATGTCTGGCGAAGTTATCGGTAAGAAAGTTGATTGCCTCAAGCACCATGTGCGCCGGGCACTGTCCTGCTGAAAGATGGAGATTGGAGAACTCGTTTGAGATCTAACGTATGGCGGGCAGCAACTGTTATAACAGCATCACGTTACGATAACAGCGTTGAATAACCTTGGCTCCGTGAAAGACAAGTATCAAACTTGCGTTTTCTCGACCACTTGTGACTCGCCGACTGATGCCACCAGTGACTGTCTGAACGCTGCTCATGCTCGCCTATTCCTGCTTCGTCCTGCTAAAGCCCCGTCCACACCAGCAACAATGTCGAAGCAACAATGTCGACTTTGTCGAAAGAATCGTTCGACTTGTAGCATTCGACAATGTTGCTTCGACACTGTTGCTGTTGGCGTGGACCGGGCTTAACGATCCCAGATATCCTGGCTAGATTTGTGAATTCGTTCATCAGTACGACATAGTATATTATTAGTGCGACATGTCGTGCTGTTGAACGGCTTCATGTCTAACAGTTCGTTGACTGTCTCTGCTATCAACAGTGGCATATGCTATAGGACTTAATAGGTGGGGGTGAATTCGAAACCAAGTGATATTCCCTATCCCCTGCCTCCTTTTATTCCCTTTTCCGCCCACTTTTACCTCTTTTCGCCCTATACCCAAATCTCGCCAGATCTGGGAGCGTTAGCAGGACAAAGCAGAAGCAGACGAGAATCAGCAACTATTGCGGCCCCGGTCAGCCAACTAAATGGGTTGCAGTGTATCTGGGGACTCACTGCAATATAGGCTCGAAGAGAGCGTGCTGTCCCCTTGCGACATGTGGAATAGCCATACGTTAAGCTCGCGATATCTAAAACAAGTATTCCGTCCTCGTAATACACGGATAAAAATGTACGCTGGCCGCGTCGCGTGCTGTCCCTGGTGAGTCACGCTGAGTATGCGCCGCGCGCCCTATTAAGGTTAGAAAAAAGATGAGGCAGACAGACGGACGGACGGACGGACGCCAGACCGTTACATTATGCGGCCAGTGTAATAACGATTTCCACGACAGCGACGATGAATCGTGTAGGCCTAAGTCGAAAGGGTCAAAAGAATCGACAAAGGCAGCTATTTTACGGACAGAAATTAAACTGCTAAGAGAGACGCATTGCAGACTACACATGCAGTCCACTGCATGCTGGGATCAGATCGGAGTCTTGCCCGCTACTTGTTGTCGTTCGAATCCCTAGTTCTGACGGCAGCAAGGAGCCCCCTTCATTCTCTCTACTCAGAAGCCCATTACTTTTCGCAGGCAGGATAATCCCAGCGCTGCGGTGTACGCATACAAACAACGGCCTATCAGAGCGATATTCACGCATACACACGCGGCCACTGTTGAGCACCGATACAACAAGTATCGGCCAGCGCGGACGCAGAAACGATATACGGACAGTAGTCAAATTCGGCATAAAAAAAGTGAATTGGGCTGACAGCGCTCCAACGAGCGAAGGCACGAGGAAGAGTCAGCATCGTTTTACTTATTTAAAAGCCGGGTCGTACCTCGGAAGTGACAGGGTGAAACCCCAGACTCCCAACAGTTCAAGCACTGTGGCGGTTGTAATACTTCACAGCGTTTAAACGAGGCATGCCCGAGACAACGACAAGTCTGACTAGTAGAGCCTTCATTCGAAGTCGCCTCGATCACTTTGTTGCTGGTTTTCCCAAGTTCACTGCCACTTTCAGCCGAATAAAAAACAAACATTTTCACTGTGACCTTGAACTCTGACCTATGACCTTGAACTACAAAACTGACGTAGACACGATGAAGGTGAATCATTATTCCAAATCTCTACAGGTCAAAGATCATTTGCTTCAAAAGTTATCATTGGAACACACACACACACACAAAGAGCGGACCGACTGCACTACGCGGACCAAAAAGTGTTCGTATACCTGCGATCGCCCATTGTCGGCTCATATTATTATGCACTCATGATCTTACCACTTGAGTATTGAGTATTGAGTATTTATTAAAACGTACGTAACAGACGTACATGCAACAGAGTTAACAGCAGTGATACAAAAGTAACTTTTGACCTTTGAACTTCAGTGAATCAATCAATCGATCAAACTTTGTTTTCCAAGTAATAATAAAAATGGCAATGTGCAGTATTATGCAATATAGGCCTACTTTCTACTGTAGCACTCTAAGGCTGCCAGAAAAAAACACTGCGCTCATTAAAACTGGTCGAGGAGAAACAGACATCAATATGTGCAATTTAAGTGCAAGTACAAGTATATATAATCAATCATAACAATAAATCCAGTATACATACACTCTGTTTTTTATTACGTTGGGTCGCAAATTAACAACAGTTTTAACTTATCCCGCGAAAGGGATTATTAGGCCGACGTGTCGATGACGTTAAACCGCGCCATGATCCTTGGTTGTCCAGCTACAGTAGTAGTTAGACTGAATGCAGCGTCTGTTAGCTGGGTAAAGAATTCAAAATCAACCAGTAATTTGTTCAACCAATTAGGCCTAGTTGTGGTCGAACGACACTCTGTCCAGCTATTAATGACTACACTAGATAATTTATTACTGAAGGCGCGACGGACGGACGGTGAAAGCGTGATAATAACCTAACTGCTTTCCCCGGGATAGGCCAGTCGTAAGAGACCAGTGAGGCGAGATAAATAAAAAATACGGAACCGAAAATGCAGGACTAAAGAGGCAAAAGGCGAAAAATACAGGATAACGCGACATGCAAATTATTAAAACTTCTTTACTATCCACCTTGTTGCGGTAGCCGCGTCCATAGCGGAAAGCGTAATGTAACGGTTTGGCGTCCGTCCGTCCGTCCGTCTGTCTGTCTGTCCCGTCGGCATACTCACCGTGACTCACCAGGGGCAGCATACGACGCGGCCAGCGTACATTTCGGCCGGACAATAAGGATGACCGACATGCTTGTGACATCAACGACGACTCAATATAAAAACAACTGCACTTAACATGGAACTCGGGTCTTCAAGGCTTCGACGTGTACGTGAAAACGTGAAATCTCGGTCGAGAAATGAAACGCGCCTAGCATATGTTCACGGTCCAGCCTAACTCACGACCATAGAACAAACAGCGCTCATAAATACGTGCCACATACAAAAGTACCAATTCGTCTCAACTGAAGGATCAGTAGGAGATACCACGGTATTTCGACGCCGCGTGCGTTACGAAAAAGCCGTTTCTTTCTTCGTCGACAGCCGGTAACGGTTTACGTTGTACACTGGTGCTCGTTAACCCTCCGATCACAAGCCCTGTTTTTTACTATGCGCTGTGCCAGCTTAGAAGGGTTAACGGGCCGACGAACCCGGACATTTGTCGTCGTTGACCACGTGACAACGGCGATACATCATTGTTGTGCGCGATAGCTATTTTATACATTTACTACCAGTTTATATATTTTCATCAGTCTCCGCGTAAAGTTTATCTGTATATAGAGGCTGGACTGTAATGTTTCGCAAAAGAACCGCTGATCTCATCATTAATTGTCACGCGCATCCTCGTTAAGTCAGCGGCGGCCGCGCGTGGTTTTTATGCCCGCCACAAAAGTGGCGAGAATGCATTAAGCGACGGCGGTGTCTGTCCGTCCGTCCGTCCGTTTGTCAGTGATGTTAAACGAGACCAAATCCTCGAAACCGAGACCGAAATTTTGGTCTCGAGTTCAATTAGGAATTTTAACATGTCTGATGTATGGTGTTTGTTGGATGCTACTAGCTTAGAAACGGTGCGTTACAGAGCCACGGTTACTGTAGAAGACTAATAGGAAACGCCATGATAGAAGACGAACTAACCGGTGAGCGTGGCCATATTGCCGAACCGTCGCTGAGGACGAAAAAATGATGTCGTCACTATGTCGAAATTCAAAAGCCAAGCAAGATAGAGCCATTACCATTAAACGTCAATAAAGAGTCATAGGCTGCCTAGCAGTTGCTGTGGTCGTCGTCGGTGTTGTATAATCATCGGAAAGGACCCAAAAGCCACCCATCGTGTTTGTTGAGAGGTGATGGGACGTTACGAGTGGTCATCTTGCACTGAACTACATGGACTTGGCCGACGACCGTTTGCCAAAGTATCATTACACACGCCGGCTGTATAGCCGCCGGCGTGGGTATTGTGTTCAGTCGCGTCTGTCTGTTTGTCCGCGCTCTAAAAGAAAATCGGCTTGAGCTATAGACACCAAACTTTGTACACGTATACTATATAGTAGTCGCGCGGCATGTGTTGACCCACAGGTCAAAATGTCAAAAGTCAAGGTCACATGGTTATAAAAACCGTCACGGTCGCACGGTTGCTAGTGACGCGTGCTGCTACGGCCGTGTGCTGCTGCTGCCGGCGTGGGTCTGCATGTCGATACGACTGCCTACGTTTTCTAGTTGTAATGATTTTATAGACGGTGCAAAGAATATATGTATAGGCATAATCATGCGACGCTGCGACTTTTCGTGTATCACGTTCAAAGTGCCGCCAGGGCTTAATTTAGGCTTAATTTTGTCTCGTCAATCTCGAAATTCTACTCTCATTCTATATACGGAAATCGGTGCAAGCGTCGAGGCGTGTGTACGACGGCGTGAATGAGTCAGTGTCTTCTCACAGTTCGTCACAGCTCGATCCCTCTACGCGTACGATCAAACAACGTACCCGTACTGCGTACTAAGCGTACGCTTCAGTCATCACACGGTACTCGTAGTCGCGCCGCTTTCGCTAAAGCCTCGGCTGCCTCGTCGAATTATTACTGGCCCGCCTATACACTACAAGGGGAGCCAGTATGGTTTTGCTCGCCGTGCGTCTGTCGTCGTCTGTCGGCGTCTGTAACACTCCACGGCGCAACGTAACTCACCAGGAAGCAGCACGCGTCGGGCCAGTAGTGTTACGTCTTGTCAAGGCGACATCTTGTTTATTCAGCAATCCATGCAAGCGAACAAAATGAAGTCACCTGCAGAAACTTGTTAGGACTTACCATCACTAACATATTGGCCCACCACTTTCTAAGTACTATAGCAATGACGAAGAACTGACAATTTATCGGAATAACGCCGCCCACGTTCGTCTGTCAGTTGGCGCAAACGTAAAGTAAAAAGTAAAGTATAAGGTACTTATAGGCCTGTAGCGCGTTCTTACGGCCTAAACAGTCACGAAGCGCAACAGAATGGCACGTGTTAACGGGATCACACAGTTTTACCTGCGACCCACACGACCATCCTGACGTTACTCCGTAAGCATTCACCAGATGGCACCACCCGAACGAGGCGACACACATCTGATATAGCTTACTACTCAATTTATTGACCTCGGAAGGATGAAAAGCTGAGTTGGCCTAGTTGGCTGACCTATAGCGGACGGCTTACCGACATGAGTGGTCACCCGTCAGCTGCAGGCCGAGCGAGGGACAGGAATGTTAGCCGGTCAAAGACCACTAACCACTAACCACTGTGCCACGCAACCAGTAAGAAATTTTAATACAAGACTTCAGTGCTGTATATATATATAAAGTAATTTTGTACAGCGTATGTTTCACGTTGCGTAAAATAACGTATGTGTATCGTACGTAGGTATGTTTAAAAAATAACGTACCGTATATACATAAGCTATAGCCGTAGAGTGCACGCATAATTCTTCCTGTACGGTAAATAACATCGATCACTTAGAGGCTTACAGCAGTGTGCCGATAGACTTCCGACACCAGCAAAATACCGGCGTGTCGTCATTACGTTTCTTTTCATTCAGTGCAGAACGAACATCGGCAAGTTGCTAACAGGTCTATTGAGACGAACGACAACGAACTAGCGTGTCGAACAAACGAAGTCGCGGTGAGAAGTAGGCTTAAGTCACGACTGGGCCTTCGATCATACAACGACGATACGAGTAAATGCCGTGATGGTACGACGTACGAACTCGATGCAGTTTGGTCCGTAGCGTAGACACATACAGATAACTGATTTCAGCGCAGTGCGTTGCATGATTTTCTGCGCTATATAAACATTCTTACGTACTTACTTACTTAACTGTTGTCTGCAGTTAGTCCACGCCGGGTTGTCGGGTTCCAGAATCACTGGAGATTACCGCGGCAGACATTTTAGACGCCGAATGCGCTCTCCGTCGATCGACAACCGACAGTGTGAGAGCACACAACGGAATTCAAAAAACATCGACGCAACCGACTGGGAAAATCGCCCACCGAACCTCATACTCCTGGGGCACGGACCCCGGCCCGCAGCACCCTTTGCGCCCGTCAATTAGAATAACAAAGAAGCCTCGCGCTTGCGTGGGAGTCGGTTGTGCGTAGTGCCGGAAAAAAATTATATACATGCCACGCGGGGCACGTAGCGTTATAGGCCCGTGGTGTTGAGAACTTCAGAGATTACCCATTCACACAACCATATAGTCGTCCTCTTGCCATCCTACAGGTAGATCGCTCTCGGCCACGTTCGACAGTTGTGCTAGATTGCATGCTAACAAATCACTCCAGCCTGTAGTTTTGTTGTTGGTGGTGGAACCGGTTCTAAACTTTACCACAAAAAACGGCTATTAAACGTTGTTAAAATGCCAGGAGTCACGAACTACACGTAGGCCTACGTTTAATAGCCTAATATACAACGTATATAACGTTGAAAAGCGCAGCTTCTGTCTAATATTAACACAGCGAGTAAAACCACAAAATGTGTAATATTATGATTTCTGTGGTTTTTGACGTGTAAATCACTATATGTATCGTCGTTAACATTTTTATAAGCTGTTGTTTTACACACTCATTTTTGCACTTTTATTACCAGTTTTGAGTATGTTGCCATCTTACAGTTTCAAAAAATTTAGCCGGGTATGAATGATTTGACAAAATTTCTCATAATTTTTGTCCGAATTTTCACAGTGCACGCGAATAGTCTTACACGCGGGCGTGGAAGCAATATCAACTATACCCAGAACACCGCAGAGCATAAAACCATTTATCAAACAAGTACGTCAGTGTGGACTGGGGACTGAACTCTATCCACACATGCCGACCTGCGCCCACACGCCGCGCGCGTGGCCCGAGCGCTCACTGAACTATAAATAGAACGTCGCTCTGAATGCAGTCAGCCTAGGCCTGCAGGTTAGGCTAGGCTCCTTCCACTCCAGTTCTATTTATAGTTCATTGCGCGCGCTGGCCGATTCGCCGGCCGATTCGCCGACCGATTTTGGGCTTCTGGTGCAGCAAAGTTCCACAAAATGTGAGATTCCCTGCTTTGGACGCCGATAAACCGCCGTGCAAAACTTGACGCCGCTAGCTTTATCCTCGGCGGATAAATCCGTAACCGTACAAACAAACAAACACACACAAAAACAGTAAACGATATATCCACACCTTGCCTATCGGCATGTGTGGATAATAAAATAAAAATTATCTAGGTATTTTTTTTTAAAATCAGAGTATAAGCGGTCCTCGACCGAGGTCTGTAATATACTGTTACGAAACACGCATGAATGTGTGAAGTCAAGGCGTACGTGCGCCTTTCAAAACGCACAAAGCGTTGTAAATCAGATACGATTGCCATAAGCGAAAACGCAACGTTGCGTAAGCAACATGCACAACAAAGCTTCTGTATTTCCTAGTGCATATAAACACATTTTTATTTTCCTGTATATAAATATACACTTTACTACTACTACTATACTACAGGCCACATCGTAGCGTTAACTAGCAATAGCGGCTATTGCTACAGACGGAGTAGCGTAGTCGGTCTGTGTGTCTGTCTGTCGCTTTGTCTGTTGTCCACTTTCGTGAGCCCTGCATGCGAAAACGGCCGAAGCGATTGAGATGCCGTTTGGGGACTAACTCGAGTGGGCCAAAGGAACCACAATCAATTAGATGGGGGTCCCGGTCCACCTAGGGTGAGCGGCAATGTTGAGGTTGTCCGCCAACTGAAAAGCACTGGGAGCCTTTTCTGCGGTGTACGCAAAAACGACTTAACCGATCGAGATGCATGCCGTTCGGGGGGGGGCTGACTCATATGGACCCAAGGAACCATGTATCATGGGGTCAAGATTGGACGAATCCATTCGCTACCGCGAGGGGTAACAATACGGCGATGCGGCCTTTCGTCAAAATTCTTCGACCATTTATTATTATTATTGTTATTATTATTATTATTTTTTTTTTACCCTCGGTATCTAGTATTCCCGAGGGATTTAAAAAATTGGATCGATTACAGAAAAATTGTTA
>Ga0209780_1004579_pt1 | contig 10684 bp, 5 predicted proteins | sample WorMetexBAHAMAS2_FD_187384 | JGI IMG/M metagenome (GOLD analysis project Ga0209780, IMG submission 187384) | Marine gutless worms symbiont microbial communities from Max Planck institute for Marine Microbiology, Germany - Inanidrilus exumae... | ecosystem: Host-associated > Annelida > Digestive... | reverse complement strand
CCTATTTCACCTAATAAAACCGCAAAAATTATAAAAACAAAAACTGGCTTCATTGTAAAAGCCGCCGTTCTAAAACAGCAAATATCAAAATTTTATCTGCAAATTCTAAGCACAGAAGATAGCTTTTACATTTATGAAAGGCCGCTGCCTGAAATAAATGTGATCGCTAGCTTCGTGCATTAAATTTGCGGATGAAAATTTTGATATTTGCTGTTTTAGAACGGCGGATTTTACAAAGAAGAAAAACTGAAGCCAGTTTTTGTTTTTATAATACATATATCTTCCATAAAACACCAAATTCAAACAGTATAATTATCTTCAGCCTCAGTAACAGAAAACCTGTAGTATGCTTAGGTAGTGTTACCTTTGTCTGGAAACATGAATGCAATGCGGTGAGGAATGGATGTTTCGCTGACAGTGCCAATATGCGTCGTTCAGTCATTGTGCATTCAACGTCATCGTCTTCAATGATTATGTGTTTCTTGAGCACTTTTATTGCAAACAGTTCAGCTGTGTGTTTATGCTGAGCTAGCAGCACCTGCATACAAACAGCTTCCATCAGTGAATCATTCACTGAGCCATGCCATCAATGGGCAACAAACTGCTATATATGTCAGCACATAAAGTCAACTTCAGCACAGTGACAAAACTCTGTCCCTTCTGCAGCTTCTAAATCAGTAACCAGAAGATGAACATCCAAGCCCCAGCATAAATGGATGCCTTTGCTATCTCGAAGGCATGCTGTGACCTTGATAACTGACGTATCACTTACAAAATCTAATCAGGTCATCAACTGGGGCTAGTGGTTATTCCCTGTGACTTTAATTGAAACTGCTCAAGTAGATTACGAGACATGGTGTTCACAAGATTTGACCTTGCTGTGACCTTGATCTATGACCTATGACCTCCTGAATGTAATCAGGCCATCAGTAAAGGCTGAATATTCCCTGTGTTCCATCGAGATCACTCAAGCTGCTCATGAGATATCGTGGTAACAAGATCTGTCCTGACAAATGGACAAAAGCGGCAGACAATCGTCCTGAAAACAGAATGCGTTTGCCGACAATGTTGGATGGTGAAGGCATAAAAACTGAAGACACCGACTAAGCACCACGAACACAGGCTCAAATCAGTCCACTGCATTCATTTATCACAATGTATCTTCTCTTCCATCATCGAGCCAAACACTCATGAATATGTTCTCTCAAACAACACAATGCTGTTTCTAATACATCAGATGTTGCAAGTTCAACTTCAATTCGGCAACTGTCAAACAACGGACGCCGCATTTGCGTTATTGAAAGAATGCTCGCTGCGGTACTGGCATTGGGAAGTCGGTAAAAAATCAATTCCCCTTCCATCAGAAGGGTGGGGGTGGATGAAGGCAGCATAAGAACAAGCCACTGGTTAGGGTTAGTGCTCTGTGTACCCTTCAGTGTTTTGACACTGATGGCTGGGTAGCAGAAAGGACATCTGGAGTATAAAAATAAAAATATCATTTCACTAACTTCCAGAGGTTCTCTGACAGAATAGCTGAAGAATTAGTTACGAGTTTAACGTCCCTTTTCAGCACAAATATGGCTATATCAGAAACAAAAGGACAGGAACGGAGCTATCTCTACCCAGTGAAGGAAGGCCAGCGATATATTAACCTCAACCCCGGCCGCATTTTTGTTCAGCAGCCATCCAAAAAAGGAAAGGGATCGAGAGGCTCATTTAGCTGGAGAGGAGAGTCCGATGGGGTAATTGCTGATTCTAGTCACCTTAAAAAAGCCATTAAGTGGATGTAATATTAGTAGTAAAAAATGTTTAAATAATAACTGTTTGCATCCGCGTCCAAGACATAATATTATGTGCTAAAATCTGCATTTGGTATCTCTATTTCCATAAACATACATAATACAAATAGCCAGCAAGCCAGAAAAAAGAACAATCACTGGAGAAAACTGATATTATTATTACACCACTGACTTATCATGCACTTTCTTCTAGTTCAGCCAAACACAACTTACCACTCCGAAGCTTCCTTTGCCGATGACTTTGACAAAGTCAAAGTCGGAAAGTGAGACAGTACTGCGATGAGCATTCCGCTGGCGATGTGGACTGTGCGAGCGACTGCGTCGATCTTCGGACTTCGACTGTGGAGCACCCAGATCTGATGGCATCAATGTCTCGCCTATCAATAACATCAGCATCGCCTTCATCAGCAGTCAATGTGATCATACTGATCGGGTCATTACCAAATTTCTGTTATACTGGTAACGTACTAGATGGCCCTGCCCATGTAGCTCAGTCATTAATGCACTTGAATGTCAAGTGCAGTGGAGCGTCCACTACACCTCATGATTTACTGTTAATCATAATTACCTGTTTTGGTGTCTCACCAATGTTCTGCCAATACCGTTTCACAAGGCAGTCTAGCGATGCATGTGATGCATGGTGGCATCGTTTATTCGTTCATTCTTTGCGGGCAGGGGTCCAGTGCTGCAACCACTATATCGGTCCAATGTGCCAGCCCAGAGAAAGGAGGGAAATTGGTAAGTGTGTGAGGTGTATGGGTGGAGTAAGGGACAGTAGGCGTGAGCAGCATGTCAGGTATTTCTAAGCGTGCTCCCTCTAGGCGTGGCCTACTGTCTGGCTAAGTCTGGACTGGCACTCATTCAGTGCCAGCCCTGACCGGCACTTCTTCAGCACCTGGCCAACTGACTAACACTTCTTCAGCGCCTAGCCAGGGAACTTAGCCATATCTGTCTGCTTCAGAACTCACGTCAGCGCGACTGACACCTTGACGCTGATAATCAAGGCATCAGCAACAGTCACAGTTTATAGAGGACATAGTCAAACCCTCTTACCTGCCCGCGATTAACACCCTGTTCATCATGTGGATAGGAATTATTAGGAATTATTATTCTTTGGTAGGTGGATGCACCCGAGCTGAGGTGCAAACCTTGGCCACTGAGCACGTCACGCTCTACTGCACATGGCGGCCAAGTGTGCTGACCACTCGGCCACATGGGCAGGTCGCATGGTGGGATCACTTTACTACAGATTTACTACTAAGTCTGCTAGGAAAAGACTTTTGAAAATCCGTCAATAATTGCAAACATTCTGACCACACATTCAGGCTTATTATTGGACCGCTGTCTAATATACATCTTGATATATGGCAGCAAGACATGATTGATGAAAGTGGAGCATAAGATAAACTTAGACAGAACTGACATGAGCATCATCAAATCTATGTGTGCGAAAGACGTGAATGCTCGATGGCCTAATGTGACCTTGACCTTTGACTGACAAAATCTAACCAGGTCAGTAGGGGTTAGCGGTTATTCCCTGAACGTTTTATCAAGATTGCTCAAACAGTTCATGAGATATGACGTTCACAAGATGTGACCTCGACGGCCTGCTGTGACCTTGACCTTTGATTTCCAGAACCTAATCAGGTCATCAGTAGCGGCTAATGAATATTTCCTGTCAGTTTTATCAAAATTGTTCAAGCCATTCACAAGATATCATGCTAACAATATCCGTCTGCACAAATGGATGAACAGACAAACAAACGTGGCGGATGGACAGACCGAAAACATAATGCCTCCCTGACAGCGTCATGTGGCAAATGCGTAAAAATAGAGAGCTCAAAGAAAATGTATTTCATTTTCAGTTTGCAGCATTTACATCAGATACAAAGCAAACATGTTTTATAATGTGCAGACATTATAAATAATGCGCAGAACATACCAACTGCAGGAAAAGGTGAAGACTGCTGCCGAAGATTGGCACCTGAAGGCGGTAATGGGCAGCTTGTCGTTTCACACACAGCAGTCTGGAAATACAAAAACACACAATGGCGCTATACAAATCTATTTATTAGGGCTGCTGAATTAATGAACTGATTAGCAATTACAAAATTAACGCCCCGAAAAAATTTTAATGCAAAGTAGTCACACCAGTAGCAAGATTCAATAAAAACCTCAAGAAAATTAAACATTTACTCCTTTAATGAACAATTATTTACTTTCCGGTTGCAGCACTACTGTAAATTTCGCGAAATCGACGACCTTAAGTAGCGTTTAGACATCTCACTGCGGCCGTAATTTGATCTCTACGGCACGTTACGGCAACAACACGATACGGCCATAACATGCACATTACAGAATGCAACCGCAATCAAACGTGTGTGAACGCAAGGGAACGGTCTAAAAAATCTAGCATTTAAGGAATGTTATGGGCATTGACGGCATGCACAAGCTAGATTTTGCACATATTCGATCGCAATCGACTGCCGTAGATGGCCGTAAAGCAAGATCCTACCTTTAGACTCGTTGGTACAATACCGGCCAGTGATTGACACAGTCAGACAGACAGACACACAACCACAGCATATACTGCACTAGCATGGCATCGTGCAGTAAAAATCTTAAAACAGCAATTCGGGCATAATGCTAGATGGCAATAGCATGCATTAAGATGCAGTATGTATTTTAAGATCCATCGGTGAATTTGTCACATCTGTGAATTTGTTTGGCCAGGGGCGTGGCTTAAGTGGGTCATGTGGCGCTTAACAGCGGTGCGGCCACGCCAGGGTCGTGGCTTATATAGCTCACGTGGCATCAGTACGGGCGGGGGTGTGGCTTCGGGCGGGCAGATGCACGGCCCGAACCACAATCATGTGTAATTTTTATTAATGCATTATCACATACATTATCTCCACTCAACTTAGTACAAATAACCAGTGATTAACTAAGCCTATAAACAGTTCAACATGACAATACACTAGTTGTATACTGTACAGATAAATACAAGAAAAGTCAGCTTTAAATAGCTTTGAACCTTTTTGCGTTTTGATGCATTCAGCTTGTCACCAGATATTCCGAGTTGATTTAGAACAGCAGCCATGTCCTTCGTATTAATGCCGCAGTTGTTAGCAACGTTCTTCTGGCAGCGTTTATGAACATTCATACCACAAACTGAAGCACACAAAAATGCACTTTATTTTCTAACACAGCCATGCACTCTTTCAAAGAATATACGAAAACTTATAATAATAAAACTGTATCTCTTTAATGCATATAAACTACAAAATAAAAGCATAAATTGAGTCACCTGTGATAAACAGAGCTGCAGAATGTATTCAGCATACTATGACGTGAGCATATCCTTTCAGGAACGTTGAGAATGATGATTTTATATGGAATTCTAGGTCTCTATATTTGCTGAATCATATTTAGCATGTGCGAAGTGCAGGACATCAAAATCAAGACCACTGACCCATAAATGGTATGGGTCAATGGCCTTCACAACCACAATTATAAGCCAGACTGCAAACAATTATCAATGACTCCTCTGCATGCAAAGAGTCAAACACTTAAATTGCACAGATGTACACCTGATGTTAACTCAAAAATTATTACCCATTGGCTAAACACACTGGAAATAAAGAATTGCTGCAAGGACAAAATAATAAATAATGCCCAAAATAACACAAATTAATTAACTGATTAATTAATTAGTAAATGAATTAATTAGTACTTATAACACCCAAATATATAAATTAACATACATCATCCCAGACAAAACTGATGCTGCAATACTTGACACAAAGAAACCGGAAGACAAAGAATTAATAATGTAATCTATTATGTGGCTTTTAGCTATAAAAAGATGACATCATAGATTTATACCTTCACACTGTAGACCCTGCCTGAGAAGTCCATACAACAACGAGCCACAGTGATCACAGAACGTAAACCGTTTGTAGTTATGTGTCTGAAACCGATGGGGAACATTAATAGCAAAACGTCGGCCAGTTGCCTACAACACATCCATAGCCAGTGCCAACTATCAAGATATTCTTCATTCATCAGTCACCAGTCAGTAAGCCTGTTAGGTCTGTCAACAATTACACATGCAACGTTAGTGTAACAACACCTCTGATTCCAGATTTACTTGACAATGTGTGTGTAATAAATTACATCGTCATCTCATCACTATAAATATTAGTCAAACAAGGTGTAGTCCTAGCGGGACATAACCGTACTGGCCCACAGTGCAGTGTCGGCCGCCTGACCGCCCATGCACCTGGCCGCCGGCGTACCGACCGTCCACACACCCGGCATCTGGCCACCCAGCAGCTGGCCCAACCGCCTGCAGTGTTCCCATGTGCCCAGCCGGCCCACACACTGGCAGCGTTACAGACGATGACGACAGACGACAATGATAGACGCTAGCCAGCAAAGCAATACTGGCCCATTAATTACATGAAATGATAACATCAGACTCATATGTTCTTGAATTTCTAATATAACACACTGCCTAGTTCACAACAAAGATCAAACACAAGGCAAAGATGAAAAATGACAAAAATAAGCAATCAGAAACAGATTCAGTGAAGGCAGACTGCTAATGTGATTGCTTTGAGTTTAAATTATTTTAAATTTTGTAAAGAGAATAATTAACTTAGTACATGTCATAAACTACATCATCGCACTTACTTAATTGATTATACGCAACCAGCTAACTGCACGTCAGTCGTACATCCAACTAGCACAACATTTCATATAGTCCTTACAGTGGCTTCAAAGTGCATTTGTCAAACTGTACTGTGTTACCAACTTACCACTGATCAAATGTAATAACTAAAACACCTCATTCTACGTCACACTGACCATTTTAGCACAAAGAAACATATAACCAAACAGCCGATATCAGGTATATCAGGTATCTGGGTGTTACTTATTTAGTTTCAAATTCAGGTATGCATTTTAGCCGCATCCGGCTTGTGTTGCATACAAATGTACACGGATCATTTTCATTCTGCTACTGTGAACTATGAAACTTCAAAACTGACCTAGATGATGACGTGGTGAACGATCACGCCAAATAGCTAGATCAAGGGTCATTTCATTTGAAAGTTGTTGTCCAGACACACTCAGAGAGACCCACACACCCAAATGAGTACTCTACTTAGATCACTAAAGTGGATGGTAAAAACTGTGATTATGAATATTGCTAGGAAACTGATCAACAGAACTGCAGCAGTACTTACCAGACTGGAATCGGCCTCAGTGTCCCTCTCCTTCGGACACTTGGTAACGACATTCTGATGACAGCGCTTGTGCACAACACACGTGCACACTACAGAACAAACAGACAGACTTATCTAATGGCACCAGAAATATTACTAACATTAGACGTCACAGTAAGCACAGACTACTTTTATTCTTTGACTACGTACCATGTACAAAAATACAATTCACACTTACTTGATGTCAGCCATCAAAACTTTTATTTTTTATCACTGTATGGCAATACATGTTTCCAAACTTTCCACAGTTTTGCAGAGAAGTTTAAACAAAAGAATCAAGGACATTTCAAGGACTTTAAGGATCTTAATTATTTTTCACGTACCAAAGTTGTCAGAATAAAATACAAACTTTACCATACGACTCCCTGACTCACTGCTACAAGCCTTTACAAGAAGCTCGAGTGTTGCAGAGGGACTGCATAACATGCTATGTCAGTGGAGATCTTGTCAACTAATGCAAAACTGAAAAATATCGCATTTCAAAAGGCTTGCAACAGGTAAGTGACCCTAAAATTCACCGAATTTCATCAGAATTGGCACAATTCAATAGCCTTTTCATCACTTCCTATTAGTGGTCTGTAGTAACATTTCCCAGCCATTACCACTTTGACAGTGCACATGACTGCATGTAACCATGAGAAGTCCTTCAGTGTCCATACGACAGTTAAAAGTGCACACTGCTTCATATTCGCCTTTCATAGAAACGTGTACCTATCTTGTACCATTTTCAACATGTAGCAAGCAAATTTTTCCTATCCCATATGCATTTGGAGCCCCACTGGGGGTTACCCCACTAAAATTTCACCAAGATCTTGGGCAACAGTAAACTCGAGTCTACAGTACATACCACACTGGCATAACATCACAAGAAAAAAAACAAAGATACTGTAATGACAGACAGGATGGACTAACGTGATGTCATTAGCTTATCTGCATTCATGGTGAGAAATTTATACACATAAAAAGTCAGCTCTCAGAAATAGCAGCAGTGCCAAAATGTAGCACAGCAACATCTACATGTAAAAAAAATGAACAGCACAACCAGTGACACACCCAGTGAGAAATTATTATTGGCTATCTTTGAGGACTGCAGTTTACAATTCCAGCACTTTTCAATTATTTTCAAAAACCTAGTCTATTTTCAAATACTTTCAAGTTCTAATACTTTTAAGTACTGCTCAAACAAAATAATCAACTAACTGCTCTAATTAAGATAACATCATATCACATTTTACCACCAGTTTTAGCATCCAGTATACAAAATACAATACTGGTATCAAATCATAGCACTTTAATAAACTCTAAACTCACCCTGGCACTGATACCCTTGTGGGGAAACAATACCCCTAAAACACACACACACACACATCAAGAAAACACATAAATGAACAATGAACACTTAACTGCTTCTAAAGACAGCTAATTCTACCAACATTAGCCAACACACACATCTGTGAAACAAAGAGCTCAGCAGTCGTAGACAGACAGCAAATGGTTGTCTGTATCATTTAAAAATTATGACTAGATGGTGGCAGTGGATCTGGGGACACACTGCAATATAGGCTTGAAAACAGCATGTTGCCATCTAAGTACGGTAACGATGAGTTATAGCATTATTAGAACAACTGCTAGCTCATGGACGGCATGAAAAAATTCTGCTGATGCTGGGGCATAGTGCCCAAACCGTACATCCCCATCAAAACTCACGTACAAAAGGCACATCCTTTGGATGTTGGCTAGTCCCTGCAATGACTCACATCACCCGAAATTCTGGCGTTTGAGATGTATGCTAGGTATAAGCACCCCTCGTCAAAACCCCAAAAATTGGTGTTTTGGGGGCCTGCAAAGCTCCCTGCATGGGGAGTTATAGCCGAAAAACCTTCCACGACCTGCAATATTGCAATATAGGCTCTTTGAGCCTATTGAAAAGTAATTCCAGATTACATGACCCAGGATTAAGTCATATTAGTTCTAGTGCCCACAGGATGCCATTCAAGTCCCTGAATTATCATTAACTCATCTTCATATCTATAGTCTCTAACATTCTCGTCTTTATCAAGCCAGCCACAAACCATATGAAGTCGCGGCATATTGAGCAAAATGTCGGCTGGCGAAAGTACGTTGCCATAAACTTATGTCCGTTGACTTGATGCACACGTCGTCTCATTGCACCTTGTCGCTTGTGCAAAGGTCCTTCCTTTTCATCCTTCTGCCTAAAAATACGCTCCTCTGGCATCTCTGTAGCAACACCACACAAAGACAAGCAACCGTTGCTAGCAGCATACTGGCAGACAACAACGTTGTCCACATCAACTTCAATAGCCCTACTGATTAAACACTATCTCAGTTTATCTACATACAGTGTGTTCACACACTACATACACAGTTCAGCCCAGCCTGGCCTGGCCAAGAAAATTTTATTGCACCCCCTAATGTCCAACATATCATCTAACCCACACTATGACTAGTCCCAGCTTATCCCAAGCCATAGCAGTAGTGTCCAACTAAGAAGAATAATTTCAATTTTATTCTAGCATCGGAACTGACCTTTCAAATTTCATTTCAGTTTGATTCGCTTCAACAGCAAAAACATGCAAAGCTGGGTAACTATTCAGCCACAAAATCAATAACGTATTATGTGCACCAGTTCTTAAATCATTAAATCAGGGTCGGATTATGGCATAGGCATTGTAGGCAAATGCCCAGGGTCTACAACGTCAAAGGGGCCTATGAAAGATGGCTGCAAAATATTTTAACATATGTCAGCCAATCAATCACTGATGTTTTATGCATTGTAAGCAGTAGTGAGTCAATTTTTGCACTAAAACATCAAATGACACATTTAGAACCAGTTTTTCCACTGCAAATTAGTCTGCCATTAATGTTAATGGGAGATTAACTTTCATTAATTAATGGGAGTTAATCTCTCATTAACGTTAATTGGAGATTACTTTCCGGTGGAAAAACAGTCCTAAATGTATAAGACACTGAAGAAACAAACAGTTTAGCACTGAGCAGTCAGTGTACAGAGACTGCGGGGGCCTACGGTTGTGCAGTCCTAGAGCCTACACCAACCTTAATCCAGACTGCCTATAATAAAAGCTGGACTGTCAGTATCAAAATATTAAAAATGTGAATAAACAAAATTCTGTTAAAGGTTATGGTGGCCAGTGTTGTTTTCTGTCGGAAAACCTCGCTTATGTGAAGAAATCAAACTGAAATTACAATTTAGTCTCAATTATCTAAAATTATTTGCGAACAAAAACTGATTCAAGTTAACTCACATCGCAAACATGACAGCATTAAAAAGACATTTTATGTTGAATCATCATATTAACTTCAACAGCAATTTGTTACCCTCGCTAGCCGTTCCATCCAGCTCAATGATAACATGTAGCCGGCCATTTGGCTCCAAATCAACCTAAAACCAGGCAAATGCTTCATGCATGTACATCATTCCACATCAAAAGTAAAATAAAAATCAAGTGACAAAAGGCCGCATTGCCATCTTTTCACCCATCCTGGCGGCTAATGGATTCATCCGACCTTGACTCCATCTAATATGTGGTTTGTTGGCCCCACATCAGTCAGCCACCC
>Ga0209780_1004578_pt1 | contig 10684 bp, 8 predicted proteins | sample WorMetexBAHAMAS2_FD_187384 | JGI IMG/M metagenome (GOLD analysis project Ga0209780, IMG submission 187384) | Marine gutless worms symbiont microbial communities from Max Planck institute for Marine Microbiology, Germany - Inanidrilus exumae... | ecosystem: Host-associated > Annelida > Digestive... | reverse complement strand
GACCTCCCTCTAATACGTGGTGCCTTGGGCCCACCCGAGTGACCCACCCAAACGACATCTCGATCAGTTCAGCCGAACGTGTTTAACAGACAGACAGACACACAGACCACGCTACTCCATCTGTAGCAGTAAGCCGCATATAGCTAGTGCTGTGCTGCGATGCGGCCTCGATGTAACGATGTGCGTGTCGTTGCAGTCGGATACACCGTGGATACGCTGGAGTATGGATGGCTGAACAAATCCGTGGATATTGATGAGTCGCTAGAACTGTCACAGTTCACGCTTGTCGACTATACGCAATACAACTGCACGCAAAACTACACCGGAGGTGCGTCGTCCCCGATGCTTTCTGTCGTAATTTACTTGCAAATGATATTGCTTTACAGTAAAATAAGTAAATAAGTAAGCTTGCTCATATACCGCCATCCGGTCTTACATACACAGTTTACAGATTACCGAGGACACCGCCATGATGTATTGTAAGTTCAAGAAATTAAATCTCAAAATGTGCGCACTAATGATCCTTACACAAACAGACCTGTCGGTCCTCGTAATATTCAGTCGGAAATGTACGCTGGCCGCATCACATGCTGCCAATGGCGAGTCACGTTGAGTATGCGCCGCGCGCCCTATTAAGGTACCTTAGAGAAAAAGATGGGACAGACAGACAGACAGACGGACAGACGGACGGACGGACGCCAGACCGATGCATCACGCTTATCGTTGTTAGTATTGTTGTTTTTGACCATTCAGCGGTTGGTGTTACACGACATCTTTAGTTACTTGGTCGCTGTGCAACGCCTGCTATGAATGATTGGCAGGTACTTTCCCGTGCCTGGCAATTCGGTTCTTACTGAGACGAAACATCGGCTTCTTCCTGATCCAGGTCTACGTGCCCAGCGTCCTCATCGTCATACTGTCCTGGGTGTCCTTCTGGATCAACGTCGACGCGTCACCGGCACGCATCTCTATCGGTCTGCTGACCGTCTGAGTGATACGCCACGGTCGGCCGACCCAGCAATTCCTCCTGTGAACGACTTCGACCAAGAATCGCCGAACTGACCACGGTGGCTGACCGCTGTCCAATGTCATCGGTCTGCTGACCGTTCTGACGATGACGACGATGAGCGGCGGTGCCCGCGCGACGCTGCCGCGCGTCTCCTACATCAAAGCGATCGACGTCTGGATGATCGTCTGCCTCGTGTTCGTGTTCGCGTCTCTCATCGAGTACGCCGTGGTCAACGTGATCGCCAGGCGGCCGGCCGTTGGAGGTCCAACGCCGGCCGCTGGTGGCGATGCACCGGCGACCGTCAGTTACTCCGTCGGAGTGGTGGATCGCGCCGTCGCGGCCAGAAGTCGCTGGAAACGAGCTGTCGAGTCGACGGAAACTACCAGCGACACCCCGTTACAACAGGCAACCTGCTTTCAGTTGTATAGCGAACCCCGACCTTCGATCGCCTGGTCCCAAGATCTAACGCCTGAGCGACAACAAAGAAAAATGGCCGAACGAAATAAACTAATGTCGGTTACATACAATCCTAAGCTACGCACAACACAACTATCGCCATAATAAACCTATTTTTACTTTGCCCCAGGCAGGGCCCCGGTAGAAGTGCGAAGTACTGTGATCAGCGTGTCTGGATGTCTGTTTGTTTGTCCGTCTGTTCGGTCGCGTATCTTAAAAAACACACGTCGAAATTTCACCGACTTTTTTGCACATGTTACCTATAGGTATCGCATTTATGTTAGAGGACAACTGACCCACGGCCGTATACAGCTGTGGGTCGGTTCTCCTCTAACAGAAATGCGATACGTTATGTACTTCCGGTTTTGTGAGGACGTCATGTTTTCATATAATGCAGGGAATAGGACAGAATAAAAGACGACGCGTATGTTTCGTCCTGTTGGCCGGGTGGCAGTACCAGGGTCGAAGTCTACTGTCTCCGACTGCATGTGTTTTCATACACTGTGTCTCAAAAATCATAACTTCGGCCAGTATAGACCGATTTTCAAAGTTCTTTCACTGTCAGATTCCAGATTTTATAGTTATATGATTCAGACCTAGATGAATTCTAAGGTTTCACATGCAATATGTCATTGAAATAGGCAGCAATTGTGAATTTTAAGTTTCACAAGGTAGTGTACAAACATACTTAAGGTGAGGTGGTAAATGTTTATGACGTGTTTGTACAAAATTTCTTCAAAGAATCCGATAGTGAAAGAATTTTGTATATCGGTCTACATTTGCCCATCAAAAGTCAAGCGTATTGCTTTTTTAGACACGGTTTATATTTTATATTGCCCCTGTGATACGGGTCCCATTTACAGGCGTAACAAGCTTTTAACTCAAACCCGCAAGTTTGTCGGCTGTGTCGCTGGCAAACTTACTGCTGAACCCGTGCGCTCGAAGCCCCTCTGCGCCACTGTCTATTATTATGACACTCAACTTTCCGGCCATCGCTACAAATTCGTCGGACATTTGCGTCTGATATGACATGTTTTCCTTTCTTCTTTGCGAGGAAATGTTGCCATCAGCGCTAAAACCTCCGACAGGCTCATTACGCAACAGTATGTCACGTTACAAGGCAGCAAAGTTTCAGTCTTTAAAATTAGTAAGAAACTTTCTTGTACTGAAATCAGTAACTTTAGTCAGAGATCCCGTACACTATAGAATTTGAGGAAGAACCGCTGTTTCTCTCTCATCGTTTCTCCTTAATGCTTTATGCTGATATTGTCGCATCTTGAAAACTGTTCCCTTAGCACATTTTGTATCGTCAGATCTGACAATTAACTGGATTTTTAAAAATACTTTTAGAGTAGTTAAAGTTAGAACAAAAAGTTTGAATTTTTCGAGTTGCTTTGATGGCTTTTGTGCAGAGTATTTCGTTCGGCAGTGGTCCCGTTTTTTGGTTAACGTTCCAGAATGACATACGTGCATGATAAATGTGAACCGGCCGAGCATAACGTTCGCAAATAACAGCCAAATAATCCTCACAATTGCGACACATCGATGCGACAAATTGTCGCATCGCTGTTTAAAATAATGACGACATGTCTGTAATGGCGGTCGTTCACGAAAATAATGGGCATGATTTATTACGGTTCAGGACCAAGATCATGATTTCAAGACCGTGAGGTGTTCTGTAAAATTGCATGTCGATTGCTAAAATACATTTTCCCACGAAATCCGCGATGTCCCGCCAGATTCAATCAATTTAATCTAATTTGTGAAGAATTTAAGAATTCTTCGTACAGTCCAATGCGGATGTTGCGGTATGAGTTTATGACGCATGTTGTACTGCACGACCACAATTTTGAGCAGATCTGCACGAAATTTGGCATGCGGCATACTTATACTCTCCGGATGGTGATGGCGGGCAAGCGAGCGCCGCTTACACTCGCCGGCTTGCGCTCCACGCGCCGTTTATATACGCCGCGGAAAATGGGCGGCGAACTCCGTCAAGCAATTCGGAACTAGCGGGCGGCAACTTTAACGGATCGGTCGCCGTAGGCGCGAGTTGTGACAGGGCATCATAGGCAGACGAGTGGAGCTCTATTACAGTGCAAATGTTGCAATATCTCTATTCGTGAATTGGTGGCCTGTGTGGCTGAACGGTAGAGCGTTCGCTCGCGATCCAAAAGGTCGCGGGTTCGAATCTCGGCCGGTCCGCTGCCAAATTACAGCCTTGGGCAAGCTGCTCACACGCATGTGCCTCTGTCACCAAGCAGTATAATTTGGTACCGGCCAATGGGCGGTGACGCTCTTCGGCTGGGAAGGTAACCGCAGGCCTGGCGGAAAGTAATGACAGCCTACCTCCGGGTGGATGACTTCAAGTCACCCGCGGGCTGACTGCTTGTACACCTGGATTAGCTCCGGGCCCAACGCTCGGTAACGAGTATGGGAGAACTTTAACTTTTACCTTTATTCGTGAATTTACCGCGAATGTGGACACACTTTCAATCATTCCGCGTAAAATATTGTGTGTTTTTCCGTGAATCGGTGTGGTCCGTAATGACGGCGCGGATGACCGTGATCTGTGTTTTGCAGCTGAAAGCGGTGTCCGATGCCAACACGAGCACTCGCCGATCGTCGACGGCTTTGATGACGGCCGTCTGTCGTCGTCTGCAACCGCAGCCGAGGTACAGCGAGTCGGATGGTCGACGAACTGCCAGACTCATCGACCGGCTGTCACACCGACTGTTTCCATTCTCTTTCGTAGCGTTCAACGTCATCTACTGGACTATATACGTCACTATCGAAAACCCTGTCTGACTGTTTGACAGTCAGCTGTCGTTATCAGCAGATAGGCTATTATAATTTATCGTGATTTGACGTTTAAGTAGAGTCTATTTCCAGCGTTTTCTTGCCGTGTTTCTTTGTCGTTAATGTTCATTATACGTGTGAGGTTACCACATTTCTGTTGTCTGGTCTCGCTTCAAGCAAAAGTGAAACTGGATCGACAGAAATAGGTCAGTTGGCGCATATATTACATTTTCCGTTTAGAACAAGGCAATCGTAGACATCAGACTTCGCTCCCGGTGCCACCACCTGGCGAACTCGACGAAACATAGCGTCGTGCTTGATGTTTGTTTGGCCCATTATGTGAAAATATGACGTCATCGACGAAAACGGAAGTACGTTATTGCACTGTTGTCACGGCCGCAGATAACACATGCAGAAAACGTCGTAAAATTTGGACGTGTGGTTTTTGAGATATGTGAGCGGAGAGAGAGACAAACAGACACACTGATCACAATACTTCGCCCAACTACAGTCATAGAATTCAGACATGGGCAATCAAGGCGGCCAGGTGAATTCTGCCATTGAAATCAGCAGCAATTGTAATTTTCGAGTTTCACACGATCGTGTAGAAAGACAATGTGAGATGGAGAATCCTTGTCGTGTACGTGTACATAATTTTCCTACAGGAATCTGTCAATGAAAGAATTCTGAAAGTCAGTCAACGCTTGCAAACGTTATGATCAAACGTCAGGGGTCTTATTTCTTAGACACAGTGCGCACGCATTATTAGTCGACTGCATTTAAGCGGTGCACCGGCGATGATAAACCTCGAGCCTCCTAAAGCCCTGTCAGTAACAATCAGGAACAGCCTGTGAAGCGGAAGTAGAAATGTCACGTAACCATAGAATATTTAATGAAATTAAATATTCTATGCCATTTCCGGTCTGGTTCGGCCTCGGACCATTTTGGTCCATTTTTCCATGCATTTCGCTCCTATTCGGAGAAGTTAATTTCCTATTGGGCCCAACAGACGGTTAGTTGGACCCTTTTCTATGTGCTGAAATGATAAATAAGTAAATTTTCTACGACGCGCTTATTTAAATTAAATATTCTATGCCATTTTCGGTCCAGTTCGTCCTCGGACCGTTTCGGTCCATTTTTTCATGCATTTCGCTCCTATTCGAAGGAGTTAATTTCCTGTTGGAGTCCAACAGAGGTTTAGTTAAACCCTATCTGATAAGTAGTAAGTAAGTAAGTAAGTATCGCCGCCATCTTGCCAAAAAAATTTAACCGACCTCAACAATAAATAAGTAACGCCAACCCTACATCATAATCTCTGTGTTTTTCAAACGTCCTAACCCTAAATATCTTTGTTGATAATTATTTTATGGTGACATCACCACAACGTGTGGTGTACGTATAGTGTACGTACGCTGACGTTCACAATATTGAGCTGACGGTGCTGACTGTTTGGACCCTTTTCGGTGTGCTGAATGATAAATAAGTACATTTCTACATAAGACATTTCTACTTCCGCTTCACCGGCTGTTTCTGATTGCTACTCCCGTCCACACCAGCAACAATCTCCATGCAACATCGTCGAATGCTACAAGTTGAACGATTCTTTCGACAATGTCGAATGTTGCTTCGACATTGTTGCCGTTTTTGGCAACAATGTCAAACGAAATTTCGTCCTTTAGACAAAGTCGAAACAAATTGACCATGTTGAATTTGTTTCGACTTTGTCGAAAGGACGAAATTTTACGATAAACGTTCGACATTGTTGCTGGCGTGGACGGGGCTTAAATACCTGAGCGGGCAGTCACTCGCGGCACTAAATCGAATTCATTCGAACAGCTCTGTTAGCAACTTTCAAATAATAGCCCACAGCAGTAGCTCAATTGGACATGAAAATAACGACGGTTATTATTCGAACAGTACAGGCCTGTGCTAACTGCTGCTGCTGCGAATATAACGCAGTTATTCAGAAGGCTGCTACGCAGATCAAACGTTTGATAGCGGAACTGCGCCTGACGGTTTTCAGTTCGAAAATCCGACGATATTTGAGGGCCTGCAGCCAGCAACATACACGGACGATGATGACGACGACGACAGGCAAATTTTGGCTGCTGCTGATGCTGATGACTTTGTTGATGACGATGCTGACTACTGCAACCGAAACAGCTCGCAATCTCCGTCGAACTTCAAGGCAAAAGTAACAGTGCAATTATATCATTTTTAACTTCGAGAGTGTCCTTCATTTTGAGCCATTACACTAACTTGATTTGATCGACTTTATTTTCCACACAAGTTTTCGCTGCCGCTGACAGACCCGCGCGACGCAGTGCCTCAGGCCCACTGTATTGTACACAGATGTCGACGGTCAGTGTGGTAAAATGGTGACCGATAACGGTCACCATTTTACCACACTGACCGTCCACCTAAGTTGACAGCACCTGAAAGAGATATGTTTGATGCCCACCAAAATTTAAATGGTTCACGTAACCTAACCACGCCCCTTTTAGGGATGGTTTGCCATTCGTTGCTAGCACTTGTCGCCGTCAACCTACCTATCAAATTTAAAGTCTGTATCCCACTCACTACGACGATATGAAAGGCGATACAAAATGTCGAAATGGGGTGGCTTGGGGTCGTTAGAGTCACTCAAGATCATTGGAAACAGCACTAATCGATAGAGCACATACGAGTTCCTATTAGCGTTCCATAGTAAATCTGCCCCTATCTTGCACCGTTTATGAGATATATGAGATAATCGACGTTTGAACCTACCCTATCTCTATCTGGCGCTCACATTAGGGGTGATGCAGTTTGAATTTCGCCGAGATTTGTGGCAACAGAAAACTAGAGTGCCGCCTTAAAGATGACACGCAATGATTTTTTGGTTGTTAAAGTAAATTGCCCATGGTATGTCTTTAATATAAGCAAATCTATTTGGCCATTAAGGAACATCAAAGAATTAGGAAATTTTAGAAAAAGCGCAAGAATATGATTTGTTTACTATTGCAGGTGATGACGTCATACCAGGGTAACGAACAAGGGAACGGGCTATTGGAGTGTTGAGTGAGACATTACACAACATTATAGGCATAACGACGTAGAAATAGGTTCTTAAAACATAAAATGGTATAATATTAAATAACTTCTTAGCTAATCTCAAACGCATAACAACGCAAACGAAACAAGCGTATCATGTGTGACGTCATGCATGACGAAAACAGCCAAAGAATAACTATACCAAAAAAACCAATAAACTTGTACTTTTTAGCATTTTACGGCGTAATTTATCAAAATTTATTACACAGACGGGTTTATCTTGCAGTAAGCAGCTAGAAACTACTTTTAATCAATTTGGTAAAAAAAATCGTTGCATATCATCTTGAAGACGGACAGACGGACGGACGGACACACGACGACAGCAGTACCGCGCCAGCATAGCGTTGCGCGGGTAAAAATATGCGTAATGGGTTGTTTTACCACCAACCAACCTGCCGCTAAGTAGTTAATAACAATAAACTTATGGCGCCAAATAAATCATATTACCACGTACGAGGCATGAATAATACAACGGTACGTCGGACATTGTACAGACCTTTAAAATAATATATAATATATAACTAATCTTGCTTATTTTACAAAACGATAACGCTAACTAAAAGTACATCAAAATATACAAATATCACCACGATAGTATTGTACATGCCATGCAATGCTTACTGTTTACTTACTCTAATTACCAGATTTACAATCATGCATAGGGTCTGCAGGGTGTTCCAAAGTATACATTCATAAACAACAATAAGTACTGTAAGTCCGTTTTGGCCAACCCTGTAATTATAAATTTATAGTACATAATTGAAATATTATGTAATTTACACCTTATTCAACAGTAACTGCAAGCTAATATTACCCTCGAGCTATCAATCAAATCAAATCAAATCAAAATTATTTTGCCATAAATTCAGTACCGGTACACAATATAACAATGAGTTTGCATTGCGTTTGGCTGGACAGACAAGCGATAACTTCGCACTTATGTCTGCCCATGTCTGCCTATCAACAATTGCTCTGAAGCATTACGGCACACGCCTATTGCTACCAAATTTTTATTATTAAAATACTGTTAATTTTCCTCACATGTTAATTTGTACATAAAACAAATATCGAATGAATACCATGTAGAATCTTTCTGCAAAAAATAAACATGATATAAATAGATAAATTACGGTAAAAATGGAAATGAGAAATCCAGTTGAAGGTTATTATCGGCCCGCCTAACATATTTTAGTGGGCAAACTAGTGATGATCTCTGGCGTCTGTCGTCGTCTGTCGTCTGTCGTCGTCTGTCGTCGTCTGTCGTCGTCTATAACATTCCACGGCGGGCCAGTAGAGTTGCGTCCCGTCAGGGCGACACCCTGTTTTGGCAGTGAAATTCCGACAATCTGTAATCACTGCGGAGTTCTGGCGGCCTAAAGTCGCAAGACGTTAAAAATTCCTGAGAAATTTTTCGTTTTTTAGGAAAAAAAATTAAGATAAAATTTTCAAAATGCTGTTCCATTTTTTTCATCGTCATTTTTTCATTTTGTTAATATATAAATTTAATGTGGAGGCCATGGCACTGGATTTCATCATCCGTTCTAGTGAACGCCGAGGGCTCTCATTAGCAGGTTGACACGACAATTATGCCTAATATCTGTCTGTATAATGTGGACTGTGAGCAGTATCAGCGAATCCAGCTACGAACAGATCGTGCAGCGACTTTTGCGCGATTACGACAAAACAATACCGCCAAGTATGTAAATTTTCACTGTGAAAAATTGAGTTGACAGTTACAAAAAACGATACGAGCTGCGATGTACGTCGCAGCACGCTGCATTTCCTCTATTTCGTTAACTCTGAAACAGCTTCCACAAAAGGTTTACTAAACCATTTAACCGAAATGACAGGAGTGCTTTCTTAGAATTTTAACATGCAGTTCAACACTCGGTTTCTGCATTATTTACATTTTTTAAAGTAATCCGCAAATGTTTGTATTATTTATATTGTATCCCTCAGCCTGTACACATTTTCTGTATCGACAAATTATCAACCTTTAAATGTCAACTAAAATGATAAAATCCCATCTATTCCAGTCTGCCTTTAACGTCTAGTTTTACGATTTCTGGCGCTTTATAAATATGTGTATGTACATGTATGTATGTATGTATGTATGTATGTACAGGGTGAAGCAAAATGTAGCCCCCTAACGTTTTTTTACTAATTTCTTAGCAGTAGTGCCAGAGTTCAAAATGAAAACTGTTTAGTCATCAAATTTAAGTATAACTGCCAAGTATTACATAATGAGCTTTAAATTTGACTAAGTTGTTAACTGTTTAGCGCGGAAACCTAGCGATTTTGATCTGGGACAAAGTCATTCCCCTGGCATGTGCTCTCCGTACAATAAACCTCCCCAAATTTTATGCTAAGTCCGACGCTGGTTGACAACACAGCAGATAACGCTGACATCACTCAGTCGCAGGCAGCTAATCGCCAATCACCATCGACTATTGAGTCACGTCACACGAGGCCTCGTCGAATGCAGGAAGTAAATAGCTTATGCACAGATAGACGAGTGCTTCGAGCCGAATACTGTATTGTGGGCATTCTACATAATACATCCATCTAGCTCTACATTTAGTAACTTTTAGCCGACTGTGGTAATAGTCTGATCGCACCTTATTTGTTGCTGTTGTAGGTGAGCCAACGGATGTGAAAGTTGGAATGTATATTTTGTGGCTCGACATTCATGAGCAGGTCAAGTAAGCCTATATATGCCTAATGAATTATTACATTTTGTCAACAGACCGTTAACGCTATGCATTTCAATGATGGCGAAAATTAATGAAAACAGCTCAATTCGTTGACTATACTTTGCAAAACGAACAACTCACTGTTCTGAAGTCTGATCTAGCTTGGTAGATTTTTCCTAAGGCTAAAATACGGATGCACAATGCTTCTGCTGCTAGAACCGTGGTTTGTTGTTAACGCTGGTCACTGGTCATTGGTAAAAGGCGCTTCTTTCACTGAGCTTAGCGCATTGGTATAACTTTCTATGTGACAGTGACGGCATCACCAAAAATTTTGAGAGTGGTGCATAAGCATGAGCACGTAAATAATATCACAGTTAAGGTACATCAACGTGCAAAAGCCATACAGCGATGTTTCGCATCTCGTGACAACAAGTTGCTTGTTCGTGCCGTTTACCACCTATGTCCGACCGCTGCTTGAATACAACAGCGTTGTATGGTCGCCATACCTTAAACAGGACATTGAACGTCTTGAAAATGTGCAACGCCGATTTACAAAGAGACTCGTTGGTCTCAAACACGTAGAATATGCAGAGCGGCTCCAGCGGCTAAATCTACACAGCCTTGAATTGCAAAG
>Ga0209780_1004577_pt1 | contig 10685 bp, 2 predicted proteins | sample WorMetexBAHAMAS2_FD_187384 | JGI IMG/M metagenome (GOLD analysis project Ga0209780, IMG submission 187384) | Marine gutless worms symbiont microbial communities from Max Planck institute for Marine Microbiology, Germany - Inanidrilus exumae... | ecosystem: Host-associated > Annelida > Digestive... | reverse complement strand
TGAACAGACGGATTGCTATATGCTATCAGTATCACGCTCTGCATAGCTGTGCCATGTCACGCGTGATAAAAATCGCTACTAATTTAATCGCTACTAACCCGGCGTCTAATGTGCGTAGTTTATCCGTGTCCATATACTGTAGTTTACAAGACATATTAATTAAAACTGACCGATGTTATGCTCAGCATAGTGTTCGACATCACATCTCTACACAGACTACAACTAAATGACAACGACAATGCCGAATAACTGAGCGACATACAAACGTCGTGTAGTGTGATCTAGATGTAGTCGATATGGCGCTGACAGTTTCTCACTGACGTAACGTACAAACTCTAACGTCGGACTTAACAACACAACTCTATTATTTTCACAATCAGCAACATATATAAACTGCGAGTCCTCATCCACAGCCATGTGACGCGGCCAATTCAGTTGACCGACGTCAGAGCCATACTGACCACCGTAACTACGAGTCACTCTACCATCATCATCGACTATACACACTCGATCGAGGTTCCAGGAACCGCCGTGGCAGACGACGTACTGACCAGTGGTCAGTTGTACGCCATGCGACGGATTCAGAATGTCTGACTGCAGTGTTATTTCACGCACACACTGACCGTTGTCAGCACTCAACTCTAACAGTTTATTAGGACAAGGACAAGTAACGAGCAGGTTACCGCCGGGTGTTACTGACAGACCGCGGGGTGGATGACGTAATGACCACTTATTGGTAGTACGCATAACCCAGCTCCATAAACCAGTAACAGCCAAGTCATATCTATGTATACACTTATCATTATAGTCAGACGCATAAAGACATTTGTGTCGTACGCACGACGTCAGGTCATTGCTGTAATGTTTCTTGAGTCCAGGCAGATGGAGGTGACGCAGTAGCTGGTAGTCGTTGATGGAGTAGACGGCGACTTGATTGGAGTCTCGATGTAGCAACATGAACAGTTTGTCATCGACTGACGTCATGCCGAGTACTTCGACATCGTCGGTTGAGATCTCCTTGATGACACGTGGACCTGATCACAGTCAGACATTCTATTAACACCGTGTGACGTAGTACATGCCATGCGATACGATATCATACGACACGATGTATTTACGTGCGCTTAAAAGCTGATGAAGAGCCAACATAATTTAACGCACGATGCCAATGACGGAAAAATAAGAAAAAAACTAAAACCTAAAAGTAGCTCAGCTGTAGCTGAAAACCAGCGCGTCAAATTTTGTACACGAGTAGGCTATATCAATTCTAGCAATAGGATGACATATCACCCACAAAAGGGGTGTGGTTATGGTCACGTGATTATTTAAAATTTTGCCGTTTGCCGAGATGCAGTGCGTCGCGACGGTTCGTCAGCGTTAGCTGAGCTGATTGTCTTACTTCTTGAGTGAAAGCTTCTACATAATACGCGGGGAAGTAATATATACTATTGAAATCTAGCGGTTTCCATAACTTGCTATTGAAACAATTAATTTACTTACTATTACTTACTTACTTACTTACTATAGGAACGCCCAACAACTGCAGCAATTCCATAAGAATCGCTTCAATGCATACTCACCTACGGGCCATAATAATCCAAAAACTCCTAATTTTACAGTTTACGGACGCAACCTAATCGACGTGACATTTGTATTATACATTCATTCGTTCGGCAATGACAAATTTCACGTTGAATGAGAAATCATCCGTGTTAAAACAATATGAAGGTATGATATGACAGTATAGTGCATACCTGCATTTTTGACTTGAACCACATCACCGATGAAGCTCTGCTTCTTCCTTAGCAATTCGTCAGTGTCCACAGGAGTAAACTTGTAGCTGGGAGCGTGATATTCATCGGGAATGACATGTTTCTGCAGCAGTTCCTTGGCTTTAACACTCACGTCACTAGCAGGTTGCGTTATCTCACTAGGTGAACCTTTCGACTTCAGTTCTAATGAACTTGTCCTGAAACTCTCCAGTTCTGTCAGAGCCAACTGCACTGCATCTACCTGAGACTTGAGTTCTTTCTCTGCAGTTGACTTCAAGGACTGCAGTTTGTCAAGTAAGTCGCTAACCTGACGGTCAATCAAGCGTGTGAAAAACTGTTTGACTTCCTCGCCTTTGTTTCTTATTTCCTGCTGTATGACATCCACACTACGGCGCATTTTACAACTTTCTGCCTCAAACTGAACGGTGGAGTCATGAAGAGTGTCTATTCGTGACGTTATCTGTTTCATCTCGTCATCAATGTTTCTACTGAACTCTTCCATCACGATCTCAATTCGCTTAAACTTATGTGCCTTGTGCGATTTGTGGCAACATTTTGGACACACACTAATGTGACAGTCAAAACAATATATCTCAACTTCTTTGTTGTGCTTCTGACAATATTTATTATGTGTTCTGACTGTCAGATCAGCAACTCCGTTTTTAGGAATCTGAAAGTCCGTTTTACACACAGGACATGGCATATCGTCTCCTGGCAGTTTGTTTCTGCAGTAATCTTCAAGACACTCGAGACAAAACGAGTGAATACAAGGCAGAAGTCTTGCGTTTTTGAACTCATCCTGACATATCGGACAATTCTCCAAACTTGCAGCCATTCTGTCTTTCTAGCCGATATGTCACTTACTAAACCAATATAGTGTTCTACAAAATCAGAATTCTACATACCGGTACTCAAAACGAATTCTGCTTATAATCTATTGCATACAGCTATTAGCTTCGGCATGCCGGTTGCCATGGGAACGTAAACAACGGCTGCTGCTGCTGCTACCAATTTCACCTGCTACGCGTCGATAAGCGCCGCCGAGCCCGCGCCAAGGTCTGCGAGCTGTATTCAATGATTAATGCCAAGCGGGGGGATACGTGCGTGTAAGTGTGTACACGTGTACACGATAACTATTGTGTACACTAACATGGCGGCAGTGACCGATATTCGGTGATAAAAAGTAAAGAACCAGCTACAACATCAACTGCAAGACGAAAAGACGAAGGAAGGCGTTAGCCTGAATTGGAATTCATTGTGTGATAAAGATACGTCGAAATGGCAGACATTTTTCGCGGTCATTTTTAGCGAACGTGAACTCACGTTTACTATATGCTATATGAGCTGTACGATTACTACCAAAATCGGTGACCTTGAATGACTTTGAACGACGTAATGGCCCTTATGTTTGTGTTATTTTACGGAATTTAGTAGTTTACGGGGCGCATTGCATAAAAGTGGTTGACAAAGCCATAACTATGGACAATTTCCGATTACTATGTCTATTAGTAAACGTCTGCAGAGAGACCGCGCGACGCCCACGTATAAATTCCTAGCAAATTTAGAAATTCAAGACTTAATGCGCAGTACTTGCCTAGCTATCGTATTGATGGGAAGTCGTATATGAGCTTTCGACTGGTACCGAAATCGGTGACCTTGAATGACCTTGAACGGCGAAATGGCCCTTATTTTGCGTTATTTCACCGAATTTTGTAGTTTCCGGGGCGCAATGCGTAAAAGTGTTTGACAAAGCCATAACTATGGACAATTTACGATTACTATGTCTAGTAGTAAACGTTTGCAGAGGGGCGACGCCCAACGGTATAAATATTCTGTAACTGCAAGGTGGAAATTCTGTAGCAGATTCATAAATTCAAGACTTAATGTGCAGTACTTGCCTAGCTATAGTCTAATTTGTTAAACGAAGTCAGTTCTCTGTTTTTGGTATTTTGAAGTATATGTGTGCGATATCGTCGTAAACTGTTCACGTTCGCTGTCTCATCTCCTGATGAGTTCTTGTCTTCAGTTGAGTTGAGTCGGATCGGGCGCTCTGAACACTCTGACAACCCGATTCAAATCAAGTAGAAATGTTCAGAAATGTTAAAAACTAGTAAAAACTCGCCGACCAGTTGAGCTGAGTTGAGTTGAATTGAGTTGGGTCGTAAAAGTGTTCAGAGCGCCCGATCCGACTCAACTCAACTCAACTCAACCGGTTGCGTTGAGTCGTTTCGGTCGCTTTACGTGAGCCATCATAATTATAAAGTGGGAGCACAACCAAAAATATTCTCCGCCAAATAACGGACCCCGTCGCATATAAATGGCTTCCGATGCCACTGGTATATGGGCATGACCATAGCTGGCCGCGGATTGAACGTTATGGGCCTTTTGCAAAATGTTCCCGTTTCCCCCATTTTACCCCAAAAACATCCCAAAAGGGGCGCGAATCGGCATTTTTAATCCGTACTTGCATAACACTCAAACTTGCATATCTTCAAAACTACATTGCCGATTCCAACCGAATTTTGCACAACGATAAAGATCACCAACTACTCTTCGTGGGTGGTCTCAAGCAGACGTACACTAAATTCACGGCCACCATATCGAAAAATCGAAAATCAACCATATCGCGACAACGGTTTGGCTCAGGGGTCCTCGTTATAAAGGTTCGCTTTCTCCATGTCGCTTACTGTTCCGGCCTCCTGGAAAGGTGCAGATAATTCGAGCACCGGGTGGTACTAAAATAACATCGCGCAGATTAGCAAAATAATATGAAGTTTAAGTGGATTTGAGAATTTTTGTAGTTGAGTAACAGAAGTTACACACAACGTGTATTCAGACACATACATTCGAGCGGTTCAACAGTTCGTTTTCTGTTATGAACGTAAACAAATGACAGCTCGTTGAACCTGTACAACGCTTGACACGATGCCCCTTCCCTACCTACCGAAATATTAATGTACGGAAACAGATATACAGGGTGCGGCAATAAAACAGACCCCACTGCGAAAATTGCGATAATTTTCACATTTCTTGGTTAATTTTTTATACGTTTTGCATCAATGGAAACAGAAATGAATACTCTACAAAGGAGTTCTAAAATACATCACTTCACCTTAGCCATGTCTCCACACTACCTGGCGAAACTAAGAACAACAAAAAACGAATTAAACATGCCTGTAAAATTAATGCGCAGTTAGTTAATGCGCTCAGTGGCTGAACCTCGCTGATCAACACGTCGGCATAATTATGTTCTTTACAGACTGCAAGTTTAACTGTTTATCAGGAAATTTTGAAACAATTCTTCTGTATCCTCAACCAAGTTTGCGCAGAGTCTGAATTCTCATCTTGTCACTTGCAAATATCTTACCCATCATTAACCGTGCGAAATTCAAACAATAAACTTTATTCACAAAATAAACAAGATTTATTTACAAAACAAAATGACGTAACTATAACGTCATTTCTAAGCTGATACTTGGTTTTTACAAATGTTTTCAAAGAAGATTTTTAATCAATAACAAATACACAGTGGCACGTTCACTTAGACAAACGTCTTTCGAAGCTATAACTCGTACCATTTTTGCATATAATAATAAAACTTGATAAAATTTACGCCTTTGGTGTCAAAAATCGTTCTAAATAACCGACAAAATTTTCCCTAAAAACTCTTGAGCCGTTTGAAAGAGATTGCAGTATTTGTAGTGGGGTCTTTTTTATTGCCGCACCCTGTAGAATGACTATTTCAGAGGTTCGCGAGTCCCAAGAATCACTTCAGTTAGCGATAGCGGTAGACTGTAGTATTTTTTGTACCAGTGAGCCTTTGGAATATTGATATGTAACCAACTAAAGCCTAAAGGTAGACAGTTTGCGATAACATTGCGTCTGCTTATAATTATCAGTTTAAAGCGGATTTATAACAAAAGAAATTCCTTACAAAATTCATTACAAACACGTACAAGAAACATTTTACAGTCTAACGTGAGAAGAAAAACAGTCTAACGTGAGAAGAAAAATGTCAGAATTACGTCGAACAGTTAAAGTGTATTAAAAATGAACGCTATTAACACAATCAAATCATGAACGTTGTGTTTGTTTTATCTGACTGCGTGGGTCCATTTGGTTGCAAAAAATGCCACCATGGATAAATAGGCACTCAACTGGTGCACTTAACGATGAAACGGACAATGCACAGACTTGACCAACGACTCGATTTTAGAATTGCTGAGTCCGACAAAACTAGACTTGAGTCCAGACTGGAATACTACAACTTTAAAAGTCTGATAATAAAAAAAAATTGCGTGCACAGAATCTCGTAGTAATGACGCAGACAACAATGACGGATTCAGCGGAGAGACAACGTGGAGGAAACCTCATCATTACCGATAGCTTAGAGGGACTGCGCAAAACGAAAAATAAAAGTCATAGTTATAAAATTACCGAGAATTTTGTGATTAAATATGATATTTTTTAGTAAATTTAGCGTAAGGTTTTTTTGCTGGTAGATTAAAAACTGAAGTGTTTTTAAATTGTTGAACTTCGTGAGCTAACTGTTCTTACAAACGTCCATATCGACTTCCTTGCATCACAATTTCTGAATCCGTCATCACTGGCAGGCGGTGTTTGATGCTGAAACAGTGACATAACACAGCGGGGTTCGAGTCGGATTTCAGTCGAGAAATGATGGTATACGTCGGCACCAAATAGCAAGCCAGAGCGGTTCACGGACACTTTCCAGGAAAATCACTTTTCCGGCAAGACGTTTCCCGGAAAAGTCAATTTTCCGGAATGGATGTTTCCTGGAAAGATGTTTTTCAGAAAGACAACCACGCAACATGTACGCAACTTTCCGGGAAACGTCCATTTCATGAAAACACCGTTCCGGGAAACGTAAACGTAAATCTTATAGAACAACACACGTCATGTTAACAATAAAACTATTCACGTCGCAAAGGTACAAAACGAGGCGATTGGACCTGGGCTAAGAACCCAGATTGGACAAATTAAATAAAAGCTGCGTCAATAACAAAACGAGATGAACATTAATAAACATTATAAGTCATGAATAAACAACAACACCATCATCACCACCACCATCATCATCATCATCATCATCATCATCCTCATCAGCAACATACCACTGACATCGTTAGAGAGGCTACGGCGCGTAATCACATCACTTTACAAGACAGGCAGCTGGACTATGTTTATCCCCTCATTTTAAAACATTTTTCTGCATATTGTTGGAAAACGTTGTTTCATTTCTCACTGTGCTTTCTTGCAAGTTCATTCGTAGCTGAAGACTCGATTATATTTTCACAAAACGTGCAATAAGGTTAGTACAGGCGCAGAAATTAAAATTAAAACGGTTTTGGTTTCATTCGTACCGCATTTCAGAACATCAGTAGTTAAACAGAGCAACTTAACACCGGAAGTGTGGTTCTCAGGCTGTATTTCATTACGCAGTTAGTTACGTGATCTTATGAACCTAACGACGTCAGTGGGAAGTCATTTACCGGTACTATAGTAGTATCAGTAGTGGCAGTAGCTGCAGTATCACAACACGGTTGAGTAGATGTGGGCTGGTCACAGCCTCGGTCTCGCCAGCTAGTTACATCTAATTCATAGGGCTCGTAACGACTAATACTTATAATCGATTAATCGAAGTCCGTTAATCGATAATGAATCGATTAAAACCGATTACAACCAGTAATTCAAAGATCACCAGTAAACACGTGTTTGTTTGTTTGGCACACGTTAACTTTGTTCTGCAGGTGTAAACTCAATGACGTCACACAGATGAGTCAAAACTAATCACCAGGGCCGCATTACGAGTCCCGTAGGCCCTAGGCACTAGCCTAACTGCAGGCCAATGTTTATCAAGCGTTTTCTTAATTTACGTATTTATTTGCTATACTGTTAAGTGTTTTCTTGCATGAAGGGAAGAGTTACCTAAGACGAAACGGCGCCCAAGATGAAACGACGCTTTTTTCTAATCTCTATGAGGTGATTTACTTACCCACAGCAGGTTAGCTACGGCCTTTAACTGAACTAAGTCTACTTTCCGCTAAAGGCGTAAAATAGCGCAAATCTTACTTTATAAGATATTCGATTTGTGCGACGAGACAAACACATAACAGGGGCCGATCTAGGGAGAAAAGTGGCCCACACAGAACTGTATCTTCACAGCTATATACCGGTACCTTCCTTTTTATATTTTCATTTGTTTCTGCCATGTTCGTAATCCCTATGTTTTCGTAGGCCCTAGACACAGTGCCTATGGTGTCTGTTGGATAATGCGGCCCTTCTACTGACAATATCGACTCTACATTGAAGTCGAATGAAGAATTATCAACCAGCATTCTTTCCACAAGACTGGTGTAGAGAAATCAGAAGAACTTAACTGACTGGATCAGACAAATTATAGGTCTAAGTATTTAACTGATGAAATTTTACCGACTAATCGACTAATTAATCGTTGACAGTCGCAGCCCTTCTGATTAGCACATCACTGATATAACAACAGAACTCAGCACGGTTCATCATTGTAGTGATGAATAGTTTCACGCGACCGGCGGCGGCGGCGCGTTGATCTGTTCAAAGTTCCTTGACAGCTGCAGTTTCTTTGTCGACGGATCGTTGCTCAGCGCCTCACTAAACTACACACACACGCACACACAGACACACACACACACACACACACACGCACGCACGTCATTGTCAATATCCACGTTCCACTGTAAACATCCTCCGACCGTCGAAATATTCCTATAAAATTAGCCCCGTACGGGGACTGACGGTCGACTCTTCACAACTGACGTTTCTGCCAAGTTCAAAGTCACGTGACACAAAACCAAGGAAGAAATATAAAAAAAATCCGGCCCGATCAAATTTAGATATTGTGCCCTAGTTTAAGATTCAGTGGTCAGTTGCCATTGTAAATGACGGATGAGATAGCTTTTGGATTTGCAACTTTCAAGAGCTCGTGAACTTGACCTTGACCTTGGATCGGGTCATACTACATAAAGTTACGCCACAGCATTAGAGCAATGATGACCACTGATGGGCGGGTTGTTGTGTGACTGTGCGTTTGGTAGCCTACAATGAAGCACAGTGTACGCGCGAATGTAACGCAGACACAGAAGCAGTATTGAGTGAATCAACCTCGACGCGGAACTTGTCGGCGTACTTGTAGATTTCACGAACGGCGAACTCCAGATTGAAGTCAGCCACGTTGTTCTAACGACGACAACACATACATGTACAGACATCATCGATGCCACATCCTGGCCGGCCGTCAACGTGTCGACATGACGCTGAAATGTATTTATGTATTTTTACGTCGTATTTTTTTCGTTTGTGTTTTTACTATTGAGCGATTTTAATATGTTTGATGTACCGTATTCCTGGCATGTTAGTGGCGCAAGTCGCCCTTTGTCATTTGTTTGAAATAAATAAATAAATAAATAAATAAAATGTCTACCGTAACGACCGCGTGTCTTTGGACTTTCATTCGCAGATGTTTCCATTGTTTGTGGCCGTAACAACATTCGTTAAAGTTCGCTAAAAATTTCATCCACGCGATATTTGCTCGGCTGATGGTGGCTGAGTAATGAACGAACAAAAAGAAAAAGTTGCAGAGACACTTGACATAGTCTGAGAGACGTTTCACAAGGTAGTGTAGCGACACAGCATGATCGTTAAGAAGACTTTTTCACACGTTTACTGAGTTTTAAACTGAGAAAATGTTGAAAATTGGTGAAAATTTGCCGAAATGACACATTTTCTTTAACTATTTCAATTATTTAATTAAATTGCGACAGTAAATAAAAAAGACGACCATGACTATTATAAATTATAATAATAATAATAATTATTATTATTATTATTATTATGCTACAGTGATGACGCACTTTGCTCATGTCCAACATGAGTTCATGCATGTCGTTGTCAGAGACTGTCGGACTGTCTCGTACGTTAGCGTAAAACTGAAACAGCCAGCCGCGGTACGTCTGAATGTCCTTAGCGAACAGCAGCTTCGACGACGGAGAGTCCTACACAGACAGACATGTAGACAGACACTCAGACAGACCACGGACACACCTGCAGACATACAGACACCCATAGGGCTAACAAGTATGTCCGTCCTTGTATGGAAGTGAACGCTGGACACGTAGAGGGGTGCCCCCTGGTGAGTCACGTTGAGTATGCACCGTGTATCCTGTTAAGGTCAGATAAGTCGGGACAGACGGACGGACGGACGCCAGACCGATGCATTACGCTTACCTCTAGGCGCGGTAGCCGTAGCCGCGTAGTTTCGTTAACAGTGTACGTTACCTAGTAGTACTCGCGTCTATCCAATGAATGCTACTTTTGAGTTAGAATTTCAGCAATTTGTCAGTTAAAAAGTTGTCGCCTTAACGGAACGTAATACTACTGGCCGCCATCGCGTGCTGTTCCCTGGTGAATTACGTTGCATATGCGAGTGTTACAGACGACGACGACAGACGCCAGCGACAGTTACTAGTCTGCCCCTCTCCCCTAGGCTGTGTAGGTGGGCGGGTCAGTAATAGATTGTTCACTAAAGTTCACTGGTCTGTACCTTGCCAAGACGATGTTCGGACTGTGAACAGCTGTCGATGAGCGCCGATGAGATGACGGCGAGACAATAGTCGACCGCGTACGACTTGCGTACGTCAAAGATGAACTGAGGATTTTGAATCACGTTCACCCAGAACCGCAGCGGCAGACTGCACATGGACACACACACACGAGCTGCGTTATCAATCAATAAAGTAGACGTGCTGCATGTCCGACTAACTGACTTGCATGCAGCACACCAAAACCTGCCTTTCCCGCCTGATCGAACCCTTCCTCTAAAGCAATATCAATACCAGGGCAGGTTGTGATAAGTAC
>Ga0209780_1004576_pt1 | contig 10685 bp, 8 predicted proteins | sample WorMetexBAHAMAS2_FD_187384 | JGI IMG/M metagenome (GOLD analysis project Ga0209780, IMG submission 187384) | Marine gutless worms symbiont microbial communities from Max Planck institute for Marine Microbiology, Germany - Inanidrilus exumae... | ecosystem: Host-associated > Annelida > Digestive... | reverse complement strand
ACCTCGACGCCTTCGGCCTCTCGCTCTCGACGTTTTCGGCACCGAGAAACAGACAATGGAGCAGTCGACGTGCCTTCTTAAACCCAGTTTTTGGATGTGTAACTTCCTGTAAACGGGCAGACTTTTATCAATTTTTATACTGTACTGACAAGTAAGCTCTTTTACGCCATCATCAGTTGGTCGTTGTGTTTAGTTTGACATCGTGGCCAGCGTGCATGCTCACATTTTATGTATCGCACTTTTCTTGTTTCTATTTATATTCACAATGTTTTATAACTATAATGCTAGGATTGTAAATTTCGTAGCGGTGCCGTAGTTTTGTTCCTGCTTGACTGGATATTTTATTTGTTCTTTCAAGCAAATACACATAATGATGATGACGATGGAGACGACGTTGATGCTTCACGCACTGTTTGTATAGACTGCGAATGGTTTACATCTAAAAACGTTTTTTTTTATTTTAGCAATAGAATTAAACTCCAGTCTTCCGGTAATAATTTCGTATCTGTATGTTACTGCCAGACAATAAAAATTGCTTGTGTGATATACAACAGAAAAGGTAAACGATATATTTAACTTAACAACAATTATACTTTTAACAACTAAAATAAATACCAAAATATTTGACTTCTTTGACAATAATATATTGTTTAAATGGTACACATTTGCATTAAAGCGAGGACCAATTGTTATGAAACTGGTTTTCTATATGAAATTTCCAAGCAAACTGCCGACAACTCGCTATAACGTCTAATGCATTGCATTCACATGTTGTAATGAATGTAAAACAGCGTCTGTATAAAGTCGACGTCCATAAAAGTAATCAGACAATCTACGTCCCAGACCATGTTTTCTAAATCTTTTAAATAACACAAACACATCATATACAGCGAATAATGCAATTGTTGAAATTATTGATGTTTTGACTTTTCATAGTTATATATTATATAACTCGTTACGTGCGTAATAATATTCAAACATTAAATAAATAAATACAAAATATTAATTAGCCCACCAGAGAAGTTGTTTTGTATAGCTACAGGCGTGGGCGAACAGACTTCGACATGAATAAGCGTAAACTTGTGTAAAAATTCCCGGCAGTATGACTGGCCTAGCCTGCGTGGCTGTTAATAAATCACAAGGAAGAAAGTATCAGTCGTATTTGCTACTTTACGATAGGTTATTTAGGCTATACAGGTAGCTAAATTACCTGTCAAGGATGACCATATCCGGCTGTCGCATTGTCTATGTCGTTGCCTGTCTCACCTTGACCGTCGCTCAGGTAACAGCTGCTTGTACGACTCGCAGAAACTGCATTTTTTCACGTAGAAAACGAACTAATATGGACATGGATAAACGGCACAGTAGCACAATATAGGCTTTTATACTGCTGTTCTCTGCCAAACTAACATACGCACTAGAGATGTAATAATTTCATAAAATCGTATCGGCGGGGAAATTTTAATCGAAATTTCAAAGTAAATGTCGATGAATTTTTTTCATCAATTTTAACTGTGACAATAACCACATACGTTAAAGATGACTGAAACTGCAACACATGCATGCATTCGATGCCACGACTAATGGCGTAGCCTACAAAAATAAAAGTCTGGGAGATTCAGGACAATTATCTTTCATCAGCGCTAATAATCAGCATCAGCAGCCATCAGCGTAAAAATCCGCAATGCTGTAGACACTGTAGTAAGTTGTACTTCGTAGCACTGACCATGACAGACTTTCCACTAGAATAGACAGGGCGTATCAGAACCGTATCTAAGAGGGTTAGGTGATGAGGTTACCGCAATCTTGTCAGGATTTTTTGGGGGGAAATATATACTGTAAAACGGGAAGAGTCGAAGCATTTAATTGTGTTCACGTTGGAAATAACTAGGTTTATGCTTGTTAGGCCACATCGCAGTAATTGAGTAATATCTAGATTCGGCCTATTGCTACAGACGGAGTAGCGTGGTCCGTCTGTGTGTTTGTTTGTCAGTCTGTCTGTTGGTCACCTTCGTGAGCCCTGCAAAGGTGGCTGAATCGATCGACTGGCCGTTTGGGGCTGACTCGTGTGGAATAAAGGAATCGTGTATTAGATGGGGTTGAGTTCCCCACTGGAAGAAGCAATTTTGGGGGTAATCTGGCCCAATGAAAATTATTAGGAGTCTCTGCTGCGGATCGAGTATAAAGCAAAAGAGATCATTCAGTCCTCAATAACGGCATGGCAGCGAGACTGCTTCAGCCAACTGCAATGCTCCTGTACTCACCCCGTCCCCAATCGGGGCTTAATTTGGCGTGACAGAGAGGACCCATGGTCACAGCCAAATCTCACCATCATCGGTGCAAAACGACTAGACATTATCTTGTTGTTGGTCCGTTTTTTTTTTGTGAACGAACAGTAATATTGCTGCGGAACTCGCTGGCGATGTTCTCAGTTTAAGAGGCACATTACAAATTGGTTTATATTCAGTTCGTAAAATATAGAAAAGGGGCAAATTTGTCAGTTACTTCTAATGTCCAAACGATAAAAAGTCAGAGGGCTTTGTCTCCTGACCCGCTGACCAGGGATCTGTCCCTGGATCCCACTGGGGGCTCTGCCCCGAAACCCCCATTATAGGCTCGCGCTCCGCACTCTCGCCTTGTGCAGTCCAAACTTTTCCTTAGAAAGTGTACCTGAAGGTAGATATTTGGCATGGCGGTTCATTTTGACCCAATTGAATGTTAAGATCATAAGTCAAAATTCAAGATCACCGGAGGAAAATGTTCCATTTTCGGGTAGAAATGAAAGCGAAACGGAAGATCAGGTATGTCGCAGATGACGTTGATTATAAGCCAACCGGAATTGGAAACTGTAAATAACAAAATAAGTAACATCACGCAGCCGAAAACTGGTCGGTGCGACCTCGAGTGAGGGCTTTCAGTACACTGCGAAGTTGAATCAGTGTTGACGTGTGTTTCAGGACCAGTCGTCATCACCATGTGCGTTGAGAGAACGCCACAATCCACCGGTGAAAGGCCACTGTCCGCCAGGCTTCTTTCTTCACCGGCATCCCAGGACGAGCGATAACGGCGAGACATGCCGTCGACGGCGCGTGTGTCGCCGATGCACGGCCTGTCCACCGGGGGTCGGGGCCGTGAGACCGTGCGGACGGCGTGCCGACACGGTGTGCGAGCCTTGCGTGCCGGGTACGACGTACTCCGACCTTACGAGCTACGATCAACCCTGTCTACGATGCACGCGGTGCAGCCGTCACGCGAGGGTCGAACGCAACTGCAGCGTGACGCACGACGCCAGGTGTCACCGCTGTCGCAAAGGTTCGCACTTTTACCACGCTTTCCGATTCATATGTAAAAGGGCGTGGTCAGATCACGTGAACCATTGTAAATTTTGGGGCCCAATCATACATTTGGAATGGGTTTTAATTGTCAGTGTAATTACTTACAAAGTTGGGAGCTGAAACTCTCAGACCTAATACGTCTTCATCAGCTACCATTTACATCACATTGTATCGTTTTGTAATGCTGACATTATTATGTTGATGTTGCTAATAAACAACTTAGGCCTACTTACTTAATTACTTACTTACTGACTGGGCATTTGAAAGTTAGTGTGCTGATTGATACCGAAGATTACGAGTGCATTAAGGATATATTACCTCTGAAGCAAGTGTTCAGGGTCACGTGACTACGTCACGTGAGATAACTATGATAATGTCTCGGAAGCGGTGCAAGATAGAGACATAGTTATAATGTAAGACTAATAGGAAATCGTATGTGGCTATCGAATGGCAGCAATACCGATGACCTTAAGAGACCATAAGATCACTTTTGCTGTTTGGAACATTTCTAACTCCCATATCTCGGGAAATGTAACATGTACGATATATTTGTTCACCTACTGCAAGCCTTTTGTGATTTTTTTTCGTACAGCTTTGCAGCAGTTGACAAGATGGTGCGGTCCCTCTGCAATAACTGAGCTTCTTGTTCAACTTGTAGCTGCACTGTGTTCGTGATGATTTAGATAGTTGTTTAATGACATATATCATAGTAGCACCCTGTTGCCTTCTTGATTCCGTCTCCGCACGCTCATTGAAAACGACTGATCACTTGCAATAAACTACATATTTGAGCGAATGAATAATTAATTCATGACTGATTTATTAAGTGATGAACCAAAAATCGTGCACTATTTTTATTCGCCCGAAGCAAAGCATCTTCGGGCGAATTATTGAAATACTCTACGGGGCAAAGAAACGGTGTTCACGCGTTTGGTTATAACTCCGCCGAAAGTGAACCGATTGGGATTAAATCTGGAGCACCGTGGGCACATTGTTGGATGCTGGCCATGGCCGATTTTGCGCGCGATCCGCGCAGTAGGGACAGTTTAAAAGGCAGCCGAAATTTTTTCGTCAGGTAAATAACGCACGATTTCACCGATTTCCCGTCGGACAAATTTTAGACATTTGAACACAACAACGTCGATCGGTGAGGCGGTGAAAATTTTCGAAACAGATTTTTGATAGTTTTACCGTAAGGGGTCGTTTTTCCAAGAAACGCAAAAATTGCTCACAAAATTTCCAGGTCTTGTGACTTCAGGCTGCCATAACTACGCAATGATTACAGATGGCCGGAAATTCACTATCAAACTGACTTTATACGGGATGTCTAGTTTTCATTTTTTTACCGTTAGAATGAATTCAAAGTCTTTCCTCTGGGCTTTACGTTCCGTACAGGAACCGTACATACCCAAATTTTCGGCAACGTCCGATGTCCGATATTGCGTATTAAAAGTAAACCAACAGTACGCCGCAGTGCTGGTGCTGCCTGGCGACCGATATATGGAAGAAAAGCAGACTGAATTGGAAACTGAAAATAAGTAACGCGGCATATAACGCTGACATCACTCAGTGGCAGGCACGTGACACTAAGCATCGTCGAATGCAGGAAGTAAACAGCTTGTGCATGGATAGCGGACCGCTTCGGGCGACTACTGTATTGTGTCATTCCACACAATACAGCCTTCTAGTATTGACGTTGGTTTTACCGACCACACTAGTTGTCCAGGTAAAGCAATCGCCAATCGGTCATATGTGTGTGTGTCTGTGTATGTGGACGGTAACACGACTTTTGACGCAGATATTTGGCCTACTGATTCATCTTGACACTGTCAGGTCAAGTTCGATATTCAAATTTATAGCTCAGAGTTCAAGGTCATAGGAGAATAAACGTTGCTGAAATGATGGTTGACCTCGGGTTTTTAGTCTCTTAGCTTTTTTCTCTTTTAGTCGTTATTTTAGTCTTGCGTTTGGTGAATTCAGGTTACTTTTTCAACAGTCTGACTCGCGAGTGCGTGCCATGCAGCTATTGTTACCCTAACCACCCGGGTCTGACGCTGCCCGTGAGGCAGTGTGCTGTTCGCGGTCAGTCGGAGCTCTACCGGTGCTTCCCGGTCGTCAACCCGCCTCTGCCTCCGCCGACCACGACCCCGCCGACTGCCCGTGGCAGCGTCGAGGATCGCCGGGGGCGACGACGACGTCGACGCCTTCGTCGTCGCCAGCAGCGGGCTGGAAGAGTCGCTGGAAGAGTCGCCCGTCAAAGGAACGGACAAACGCCGTCGACCGTCACCACATTCCGGACTAGTGAACCCCAAACTGCTGCCAACAGCTAGGCCACGGCGTGTCGATATTAGCCCACTTTGGCTCAGTGTTCCCAAAATAGCTACAGGGATTCGACGCCAGGCTGGCTAATCGACCATTTTTAGTTTTTGACTTTCGGGCACTCTGGCGCTGAGGGTTGAGTGCCAGAGTGCCCGAAAGTCAAAAACTAAAAATGCTCGGTTAACCAGCATGGCATCGAATACCTTAGTCACTGTTCCGATTTTGGAACTATGGGCAAAATAAATTTACGAGAAAACGTTCGGGGTACCATTATAAAGACGCTTTTGTGGTAAAGCAAATAACACGTTTCGGCATTTAGCGTATTTTCTACTGCTTATGAAATTAGAAACAAACAACAGTAGAACAGTAAACTTTAAGTTGGCTATATTCAAGCAACAAATAACTGAGCGAGCAAACTAAATTATAGCTTGTTATATGAATAATACAGTACAGGTACTTTGACTTATTGAAAGAAACATGAAATATATTGTCATAATTTAAAACACGAAATAAAATCGTCATAACAGTGAAGAACACGCGTTGGACTGTTCATAGTTGTTCGGCTACTAATTATACATCGCACTGCAGCTACCAGCTTAATTACGCTTACACGTGAACAGAATATACATCGTAGCATAAGATACGGACTAATCTTCTCTGATGACGAGTACATATTCCGTCCGTCCATCCATCCACTTATTGTAAAAATTATACAACAAACGTATATGAACAGTTAGAAGCAGAGTGAAATAAGGCATTATACATAAATAAAAAGAACATGAATCATAAAGAAGAAAATACAATACAAGAGCTAGACATAATTAAAAAAGATAACGTGGGACAAACGACTGGTGATGTTGTTTAAGAGTGACCATTGGGAGTTGAGTACGCTCTACTGCTTATGGCGCCCGAGTGCTTTGACCACTGGGCTACATGGGCGGGTCCTCGACTGAGGGCTTTCTAGTATTTTTTTCAGGAGATAAAAGACTCCCAAGCAGAACCACGGTATGTACAAACGTTTCACTCGGTGTATCCGTAAAGGCTGCATTTATTGTTGCAGGTCTAATTCGAAGGCCGAGATTGTAGGTTACAGTTATGTGTTTGTCAAATATCTAGTTAAAAGTACGTCATTTCGTTCTAAAGCAGAGGCGTCGGAACCAGGGGAGCAGGAGAACTCGGGCCCCTCACTTTCTTCAAAGCGGGGGCCTGACCCTCTCACTTTTGCATTCATTATTGGGTTGCCAACATTGTAACAGGCAACTTCATTCTCGGATACTGATATTTACATTAGTAATATTTTGTAAAAAGCCTACGTAGTTTTTGTACCGTATTTGTTGTAGGGGCCTCGTATAAATTCGGGGCACTACTCAAAAGATATTTTCTGGTCTTCACGTTGGAAGCCACTGTTCTAAAACACACACAGACACACACACATTCTACCGAATGCTCAACCTTGATGAGTAAAGTGATGGCTAAAAACTGTGTAGTCATGGCCTGATCGAGCAGGTCATCGAAACTGTGGGGGCAGAAGTACAGTAGTCACCAATGATCAGTGGACGGAAGTCCGGACATCTGGAGCCGTGTGGCTCCGAGAAACGTCTGGTCGTGGTGCCAGATGACGTTGCACGTGGCGCCGTGGTTGTCCGCCTGCACGGACAGTTTGTCGCCGGCCTCCAGCGGGAACACTCCGGCCGTGAACGAGCTGTCGAACGCCGCCATGCGAACTCCGTCAGTCCGCTCCCACAGCTCACGACCCCTGAGTGATACCGACACACACACGTACTGCGAGTCCGAGGACGTGTTTATAGGCCGTTAGTCATAGAGACCGAATTAAGGTTTTACGTCCCACTCGGGCCATTTCGGACACGTACTTCCCAGCCGATCTCTTGGCTTGGTACCGAAGAAACGAAACCAAACACGACAAAAGCAAGCAACATACAGAAATAGAATGATCTAAGCTAAACCTAAACACATACACAAGTGTGAAATTTAACCCTAAACTAACATGAACATGCAAATTTAAGGACTGTCCACATATATTGTAAGATTAGTAGGGCGCCGCACAAAAAGTTACGAATATGTATGCATAATCATTGTGCACGACTGTAGTAGACTAGTAGTACAATACAGCACAGAACAGTTCTGATTATTTTCCCTCCTAACCTCAAGGCAATCGTCATAGCTCTGATGCTGTCTACTGGAGGAGAGGGATATAGAGAATTACGTTTTGTACAAGAAAAAATGTAGTCTTGTTACAAGTATGCCCATCCTCGTAATACTCAGCCGGAAATGTACGCTGACCGCGCCGCGTGCTGCCCCCTCGTGAGTGAAGTTGAGTATGCACCTCAGATTAGAAAAAAACGGGTCAGACATACGGACGGATGGACGGACACTAGACTGTAACATTACGCTTACCGCTAGACGCGACCAGCGTAAAAACACACAAAAACATGTGCCAAGAAAAAATCAACTATGAACAGGACAAAACAACCATCCGCAGAAAATGTTCACGTCCTGGCGATCATGCAACGTTGGCGCCGGTCCACGACTTTGGAAGTTTTCCGTTCATATCGGTCAGCCTGACTTGACATTAGGGCAGTTTTATTATTCACTGAAGACGAATTTTTGTCGAGACTCCAGCATCTAGTGTCTAATGATTATTATGCGCTGACTATAAATATTCTTACTTACTTATTTTATTACTTACTTACTTACTTATTTACTTACTTACTGAGGCCTGGAGTGTATTGTCCAAACAGAGTCTGTGATATACAGCCCAAGTTGAAGACACGTACTAACAGTCTCACATACATGGTGTCTCAATAACTCCACAATAAATCCTACATGTTGCTCTTACAACAGTGTAAGCATTACCGTGCTGTGATTTTATAGTGGCTATAATGTAGGCCTGCTGTATTCATAACGGTACTGCATGCACTAAGTCGCTAAATGATTTTTTGCAGTTTTAGACATGCGATTTGCCTTCTAACACCATCTTTTAAACTGCCGAATTTTTACATTTATGACAAAAAATTACTGGAACCTATGATTAAACTGCCGGATCTCGCTGCCAGGGTGCTGGATCGTACCCAGGAGGTGCCGGTCGGTTCCCACGATGGAAATGCGGGTCTGAGAGCTGAATTAAACATTTGACATGTGGAAAAAGACTGCATCGACAGTCGACTCGTGCTTACAGTCTGTATTGCGTAGTGCTTGTGTGCAGAAGTGTCATCTGCTGGCCCGCATCATGCGCGTTGTTCAGTCTCACCAACAGTTTGTGGCTGCACGTCGGATACCGCCTGCACACGGTCGAACAGCAACATTATTTGTTGTTACCCACGCAGACGGGAGTCGCGGAGTGGGGGTAGGGTTTTCACCGCCGTCTGACTGTTTTCCCGCACGATATCTAAACACGATGCAGCTAAGATCACCAAACTTAAAGTACAAATGTTCGGCGATGAGTCCTGGAAACCCATTTATTCTTGGGTCAAAAGGTCAAAGGTCAAGGTCACGAGTCACAAAAAACTGTGCCGGCGTGGGTCTTTGCACTCCTGTGAGTGCGGGCTTCTTCTAGCTTTTCTCCGTTCTCCATAAAAACTGCGGCAAACACAACCGACGAGTTCTGATCACGTATGTTAGTGACGTCAGTCATTAGATCGTTATTTTCCGCCAAGTTTGGGTTACCCCAGCCGCAGGACATCGCTACCACAGGCGTAAACTTCGTTATTAAGCGGAGACGCGTTCCCCAATTTTTACCCACTGGAAAAAAACTCCGTCAATATTTAACTTTTTGCTCTTTTTATATGCTCAAGATATATAGGAATGATGGGTTTTAGGCTCAATAATGCATCAGAAGCTTTTTGTGACTAGGCAACCCTAGCTTATCTGCCGCAGAAGAGAACTAAACATAAAAATCGATACAGCTCAGAAGAAACGGTACGGCCCATAATGGCTGCGATCATCCACATCCACCATCGCTGTTTATTATAAGTACTCAATATGAACGGTGACACTCATTTTACCGTTCCACGGAGAGTAGAAGGCTGAGTCGACGTAGGCACTGCAGTAAGGGTGTGCAGCTCGTGCCCAAGGCTGTATATCGCAGTGGCTGTCGTGATAAACACAACGCCCGCTTTAAGTTTCTCACCTGGGATCTCACACTGAAATTAGGCATTTTACCACTAGACAAGTGCGACCTATAGGCTTCAGTCAGTCCAGAATGTTGCCGCACATCTCATCACCGGAGCTCGACGATGCGACCATATCACGCTCGTGCCGCGTCAGTTGTACTGGCTTCCTGTCCGACGACGAGTTGAATACAAGGTCGCATGTCTTGTTCAGCAATCATTGGCTGCGTTCTTTTTCTCGAGACGGGATTACTCCAGTCCGAAACAAGATGACTTGGACATGGACTCCTATATAATAGCATCTGTTATATAGGACTCCATGACTTGGACGAGTTTAATCTCGTCCGGCGTTAAAGAACGGCGCAAGCAATTCTGGTCTGTTTACATTGGTGTTGCTATAGCAGACACGTAAACGTAAACAGACTGCAGCTGCTTGCTAATCGGTCGCCATGTCCAAAGAAGAAAAGTTGAAAGCAGTGGCTTTGGGAATGGCCACTGCTGGCATGGAAACTTGAATTGGATAGCAGCAGCAGTAGCAGTAGCGACGACAGTTCCCAGCGCTTGGAGACTTTTGCAGAGGTGGTTGTGCATCGGTCTTGACTCGGTCTCGAACCAAGTGGCTCGGCAAGAAGGTGAGGTAGGCGGACAATTACCCAGACATCGACTGGCCAACCAGACAGTGCCAACCAGGGGCATCCAGTGAGAGTTGTCCAGATAATGTGAGTACAGTACCAATTAGTACGATATACTCACCCCTGAAGAGTACCAATTAGTGAGTATTTCGTACTAATTGGTACTCTACTCACATTATCTGGACAACTCTCACTGGATGCCCCTGGTTGACACTGTCTGGTTGGCCAGTCGATGTCTGGGTAATTGTCCGCCTACCTCACCTTCTTGCCGA
>Ga0209780_1004575_pt1 | contig 10687 bp, 9 predicted proteins | sample WorMetexBAHAMAS2_FD_187384 | JGI IMG/M metagenome (GOLD analysis project Ga0209780, IMG submission 187384) | Marine gutless worms symbiont microbial communities from Max Planck institute for Marine Microbiology, Germany - Inanidrilus exumae... | ecosystem: Host-associated > Annelida > Digestive... | reverse complement strand
AAGTAGGTTTGTCTCTTTTTCGGTATTTTGAAGTAGGCCTACGTGTGTGCGATATTGTCGTTAAAAAGTTCACGTTCGCTATCTCATCTCCTGATGAGTTCTTGTACAACATTGTCGTGTTGCTCGATCAATGACCTGGCCTATCTACTTCCCCCAGTATGTGTTTGCAGTTCTCAGTCTTTTTAGGCCGTGTCGCATGCAAGGAGTGCATAGATGCGGCCTATTGCTACAGATGTCGCACGTAGCGTGGTCTTCTGTCTGTCTGTTTGTGTGATAGTCGCAGGGGTGTGCTACGGAAAAATGGCTGAACCGATAAAGATGCCGATTGAACGGTAGACTCATTTATTAGATAAGGTTCAGATCAGACAAATCCGTTCGCAGCCGTTAGTGGTGACAAGTTGGCAATGCGGCCTTTTGCCAAATTACTTTAGACACTTGTTAATTAAATCGTTCAAAGTACACGTGTCGCATTCCTACTGTCTTGACGGCAATCCTCGCGTTATTATCCGTGTACATCGAGACCCCACAGGTCGTCACTGGCTTGTAGTCATCGGCCTTGCATGTTTACTGTTTCATCATGCTTATCTTTTAGGCCTATATCACCGATGACGATATGATACGACATGATATATTTGCGTACGTTCAAAAGCTCACAAAATGGCCAGCTTGGTCTAGCGCACGGTACAGAAACAAATAATTAAGGACAAACCAAAAACAAAAACCGATAAGCTCAGAAGAAACGGTGCAGGCATAAGTCCGTGTAGGCAGTCCGGGAGGAAAAGTGGAATTACGGGAAATAGGATTTGTGAAAAAGGTACGTTTTAAGCCGGGAGAGAAAGAGAGAGGTAGTTATGGATGAGCAGAGTGGTGGAACAAAAAAGGAAGAAGTGATAGGTGAAGTAGTAGGTGAGTCGGAAGTGAGTAACAGTAAATGTAGAACTCTCATTGGGTTCTGGACGGAATACGTCTGGTATTCGCATCAGATATGATTCTCGTCGGATACGTCTCGTACTGTAATACGTGTCGTAATTCCTTAATTACGTTTCGTATTCTCATTTTCATTTACTCACATTGATATGATAAATGGGTCTTGTGGTGGTTGGTTAGTTTCCACCCTGTTGTAGTCGCTATCTTAATAACTTAGATAAGCCTCTCGTTTCTCATTTTAGATCATCGCTGAACAAAAAGGCAACGAGGTCGGGAGGTTACTGTATCGTTGGCCATCCTTAACCTGGTGGAACTAAATCTCCACCCAAGACCTTGTTCCCGATACAGCCTATTTTTGTGCTGAAAGGCGACGTTAATCTTCCAACCAGCCAACCGAAGGAGATTAAACGTACCCTATTTGATGCATTATGTGGATAGGCCTACGATGCTGTGTCAAGGTATTTGCTGCTCTGGCACGTAGCGCTTAATGCGAGTTCAGCCAGATGTCACGCAAGATATCTCCTCTCTGCATTCTTATTTTACCCCAGGCTCTCCTGCGCGTGATAAATTGTTAACGGGTGTTCGCTGGGCGGTCACATCACGTTGACAATTGCCGTGCTTAATTGCCAATACCCTGGTAATATACAGAATACTATTGCTTTTCTTGTGTTGAGTGAGACATATAACTTAATACAAGCGTATATCTGCTATGATGTCTGGTTGCCTGCTTCTTCTCCGTTACTCTGTAAGACGTAATGCAAACATTACGAACGATAGGTCAATTGTGATTTTTAGCGAACGCGAACTCACGTTCACGTTCGCTATATATGCAATCGCCCGTCCGTCCGTCTGTCGTCTGTCTGTCTGTAACGTTCGTGCACCCTAGTATACTTAGCCGCTTGAAATTTTCGGCAATTTTTCTACGCCATTTGGTACCTTGGCCATCCATTGACATCCACGGAAAATTCCACGGAGATCGTCCCAGGGGAACCCCTCCGTCGGGGGGTTTAAACGCAAGAGAGGTAGCCAAATATAGCAATTTTTGAGCTTTCGGTGGCCATATCTTAGAAACGGTGATAGATAGGCGGTACGTTAGTATTAATCACTAATAGGAAGTCTATATGAGCTTTCGATTGGTACCAAAATCGGTGACCTGGAATGACCTTGAACGGCAAATGGCCCTTATTTTGCGTTATTTTACCGAATTTGGTAGTTTCCGGTGCGCGTTGTGTAAAAGTGGTTTAGAAAGCCATAACTATATAGACAATTTACGATTACTATGTATAGTAGTAAACGTTAGCAGAGGGACCGCGCGACGTCCACGGTATAAATATTCTATAACTACAAGGTAGAAATTATGTAGCAGATTCATAAATTCAAGACTTAATGCGCAGTTCTTGCCTATATAGCTATTGTCTATTTTGTTAAATGAAGTAGGTTCACTTTTTGGTATTTTGAAGTACGTGTAAGATATCGTCGTAAAAAAGTTCACGTTCGCTATTTCATCTCCTGATGAGTTCTTGTCTCTAAATAATATTATCTCCGTTAAGTTTGCATATATCTAATTACTGCAATTTTAACTGTTTCACAGAGTGATTTGAGAATATATACCATATAAAATGTATATGACAAAATATCGAAAATGTCAACCGTCTAAAATGCAACTAGTGGCGACTCCATTAAAATTAAAAGAATAAAAATATATGCATTATATTTATTAAATATATTTACCTATACATCCCGGATTATAAATGGTAAACCGCAATGAAATAAAAGAATAAATAACTGTTTATTCGTCGATAAATTACACCGTTAAGCAATGGTGTCACAATGCTCTCGCTCGTAACTTTGCCATATTTGTCGATTCTTTCATCGCAAACTCAGCAGTGACTTTGGTGTGACGTAATAACTAAAGATCTACCACCAGAGATGACAATGGGTCAAATGGGTCAACGATATTGGATGGATCACGTGGGTACAAAGACCCATAACTGTTTTAGTGGCCAAAAAAAAACGTTCAGCTGCGAAAATGTATTGTATAATTGTTTATTGGAGTTGCTAAAAACAGCTGCATAGTTAACTCTTGGTGTAACGCACGTAACTAACACTTAGACGATGCGGTAGCATCGTAGTTAAGAATTAAAGTAGATGCTACCAGCACTAGCCTTAAACTGCAGCGATTACAGCTGAATTTTGGCGACCCCTTAAGGAGCAAGGAAAAGCAGAATGGATCAAATATTAGCATCAGTGTGCTGTCCTCGACAGAATGAACACATAGACATCAAAAAGTTGCAGATGGTCATGTCAGGATTATTTTAACAAAGTGTCGCCCTAACGGGACGCAACATTACTGGCCGCCGCGTGCTGCTCCCTGGTGAGTTACGTTGCATATGCGAGTGTTACAGACGACGACAGACGACGACAGACGACAGACGCCAGCGACCGTTACTAGTCTTGCCCTTGCACTATGCCGAAAATGCCAAAAAAGTTATGTTCTTCTTCTTCTTCTTCTTCTTTTACTTCTTTGTCGCACCTTTTTGTCCGGGCAAATTCTCAGGAACTACAACAGATGCCGGCATAGTTAATAAACCGTTAGAACCGTTATGACCCGTAGATTTAACTATTGGGAATTTCTTTGATATTATATCCCATCTAGGGGTCAAATCCCTAAAAAACCACCCAAAAGGGGCGTGAATAGGCATTTTTCAAGCCAAACTCACAAAACATTAAAATTGGCATATTATCGAAACTACTGCACAGAATCCAACCAAATTTTGCACAACGATAAAGACCACCAGATACTCTTTGCAGGTGATCCAAACACGCGTATAACAAATGCAAGATGGCGGATGGCCGCCATCTTGTAAAATGAATAAACCGCTCTATCTCAACAGTGGTTTGAATTTTGACGATCGCCAAGTAATTTGGCAAGATTACTCATTTTGACCCTCAGCACCCTATCGGCCGTTAAAATTTACGAATGTTTAATAACCCAAGATGACGGATGGCCGCCATTTTGAAAATGTAAAAATCGCCACATCTTAGCAATAGGTTGACCGATCGCCGTAAAATTTAACTCGACGGCGCACACTGACCTGCTACATCCTATCATTCGACAAAATTTCGTATTCATAAAATCCAAAAGAACGGAGGGCCGCCATCTTGCAAATCGCCATAAATTGCCATATATAAACGATGGTTTGACCGATTGCCACGAAATGTCGCTGATCATCTTTGCTATGTTAAGCGACGTTAAATACCACTAACCTAACCTGCCGTGATGACGCACATACTGGTAGTTGACCCTATGCACCCTATACATTAATCTATGGTCACGATACGATACCCGTGTTGTAGGGAATGTTGTCGTCCTTTGAGGAGTTAACTGGTGAAGATTTGTCACGTTATTCTCCCAGCAAAAGCGAGGAAGTATGTTTTTACCGGCGTTGGTTTGTGTGTTTGTCTGTGTGTCTGTCTGATTGTGGACGGATTTGTAGCTAAGTTTATGGGACGTACGGACGGGCGGACAGTTATTTGAAATCCACTTTATTTAAAGTCTGTATCTCCGCCCACTACGAAGATATGAAAAGGGATATAAAATTTATATAAATTAGCCCCAAACGGGACTGACGGTCGACTCCTACTCATTGGCAACTTCAAAATCACGTGACACAAAAACTAGGACTCCGAGGAGAGGAGTCGACCTAAAATGGGGTGGTTTGGGTAGCTAGGGTCACTCAAGGTCACTGAAAATAGCGCCATTCGATACAGCGCATATGAGTTCCTATTAGCCTTACATAGTAGCTATGTTCCTATTTTGCACCTTTTCTGAGATATAGCGATATAGACCCTACTGATCGAAAATCGCCGATCCTAACCTACTCCACCTCTATTTGATCCCCTATTGGGGTGACACAGTAAGAATATGCCAAGATTTTTGGCGTCAGCAAACTAGAGTCCGGGGCTATCGTATGACGTTGTTTGCGTGATCTGAGACACAGCCATCTTAGTAGAACTCCGACTTGTAACGGACAGACGGACGGACGGACGGTCACACAATTGCATAGCGTCGCGCAGTAAAAAACGCGCGGTAACATGGTCGGTTAGCCATCCTGGCATCGAATCCCTTAGTCACTCTCCCCATTTTGGAACTCTTGGCAAAATGGGTGTAACCGCGTAGAAGTCAGAACGACTAATCGTTTCTCTGCGACGGCTACGCTTTGCGTCATAGTTGTCTTGCGTGCTGTTTCGTGGCTGTTTTCGAACGAGTCGTTTGTGTAAACAGTAAAACTGACGCGTTCGCTGCAGCACGGTCATGTCATGTTGGCTGAGCGGCCGCGGTGCGCGCTCGTCGCCTCCAGCCACTTCCCGTTCCTCGCGTCGTGGATATCGTCGCGTCGAGCTTCGCTGCTCGTTCTTGCTAATTTGTAAGGTGAGAGTCGATTGCTTGGTCGTTTTGCTCATTTCGCGGCATGTTTTTCGGCTTCTAACGACATTCGACAGACGTAACTAGACTACTGCATAATTAGCATTTATAATCAGTCGGCGCTGTTAGACTTGACTGTCGAGCTAAACTCACGAGGTACGTAGAATACTGGTGATATGCACGAGGCTGCCGCCGAAAAGCGTTATCACACTCATCAAATCAAATTCAAATCAAATTTATTAAACAACAAAGGGCTTACAGGTTGCTAAAACAATGACTGAAGCAATAAATATACTACTTTTAATACACACTTGACATCATTATTTTTATTTTCGTTTACTGGAAGTTGACAGACGCAACTCACACTGTCACGCATGAAGCATCGTTAACATTAAAATACATGAAAAACATCTATATACACTACGTACACTCATAATAATAGACCTACTTAGGCGACTATAATGCTGCATGCTTTAGTAGGCTAACTGTTTTTATACAGCATCCTAATCAAAAATTAGATAGTCCTGTTTGTTGATCGAGGTGTGGGGTTTTTAGTAATAAGGGTTTTATTGTGGGAGCGTTGTCTTAAGTTGTGATATTGTTCTAATGTTTCTGGGAGGTAAGGATGAAGCATTTTTCATTATTGCCTCGAAGAATAAGTCATCCGCGTCACTGTCGCTGAGAATCTCTTGAAATGTTCTCGACGTTCTTGTCACAGCAGTGTCGCCACACTGTCGCCAACTGACTGACATCTAATAGGTATGAAACGTAGTTGTTTAAATTATATATACTGGAATATATAAAAACATTAAAATAATGTTTTACTTCAACAAAAAAATCACAACGTTAACAGTGGCAGAAATGTAAGATATTACAACTGTTTGTTGTAAATTAATATTTGATATGATTAAAATGAAATGATGTAGACTCTGATTCTAAGGACAATAAACAACATTCAGGAATAAAAATACATGTTTTTATTCTAAACAAAAATAACATTTAAAACGCTACAACAACTAGGCCGGCCTATGGTATGAAATGCGTCATGTGAATGAATTATAGTGATTGACGATAAGCCTAATGATAGTGGCAGTAATGATGACGATGTTGTTGATCATGATGATGATGATGATGATGATGATGATGATGATTGACCGACAAGTAAATATTGAACTAACTGCAGAACCTCCTCCTCCTCCTTGTTGTTGTTATTGTTGTTGTTGTCATGACTTAGCTATATTAGATGAAACATGTCAACTACACAAGAAATTGACGTATATCGATCCTTAATGACAGAAAACCGAATTCAGCAGCTGCAAAGTGTTTGTATAATATTGGAGTAATCGAATTTCCGCGACTGAATATTCTTGTGCTATTTTTTAAACGAATCCCAGCCGTAGCTTATCGCTCTTGCAGCGTTTCTGTGCCTTAGGCATGATGCGATCTACAGTAGTCCGTGGAAATAGAAGCAGCAAAATTTCTAATTCTCGTACAGAAAACGTCCTAGATTACGACATGAAATGACAGTGACAAGCTACAAGACTGCTTACAACCGCTGCCTCCTTAACTTTATCATAACTGTTGGCTTCGGCTGTATAGCCTAGGGCAAATAGACGCCTCGGTAATCTCATAAGTTCAATTTCCCCGTGGCGGTTAGTTTACCGAACGTTGACGACACGTAGGCAACAACACGTGATGTACCTATGTTTTCAATGCAATACGTGGCACGAGACTGGCGTCCGTTGTGTTCATTCACAATTTTTTGGCGAAACCAAGGTATATTTTGTCATACACACGAAAGACGCACGACTTCCGGTATTACTTGTGATCTTAAGTCTTGACCTTTAAACATGACCTAGATAGCTTCAAGATGAACCAGCAAGCCAAATTAATATCTAGGTCAAAGAACATTTTGTTTAAAAGTTATGTATAACCCAGACACACAGACACACACCGGACTGATTGATCTATACCTGGACCACTAAAATTGTCGGTAATGAGGTTCATAAATGTACAGTGGTTTAACCCACTTTATCTCAGTGTTCCCAAAACAGCTACACTGCAACAGCATGATTTAAAAATCTATTAAGCTGACGAGGACTAACTTGACAAGCATCTAAACCATATAACAATATAGGCATGCAATGTTTTTCAACAATTCAGCGACAACATCTACCGATGTTAGTCTTCTTACATTTCCACAGACCGAATTGAATGCACGCTAGAAAGACTGGTTAAGCCATAATTGCAGTTCAACGCTTTGGGCGAAACTAAATAAACACTCGGGTACCTGACTTTCTCCGTCCAGATAATTGTAGCGAGGGCCATCTCGTATACACGATGATTTTTTCACATTTATTATACCATGCCAGCTCGATTTCTCAGATACGTAACAGTTGTTGTAAAGAGAACACGGTTGTGCCAACAGCAAAATATTATTATGCGCTTTAACCGACTTCCGTTTTGCCTCATTTTATCATCAGTGACTACGCTGCAGCATTCACGCTAAAAGCCCATTTCGCTAAATTTATAGCACAGTACGGTACCTTGCAAAATTGGCATGACCGGAATCGTTTGTGAAAAAAGCTCACGTGCGGAAATCGAATTATCTTTTTTTTCGTATTTTGCGAATCTTTTTCGTCAGATTTGGCAAGCTTGTGAAAAACAAAAACAAAAAGTAAATAATGTAAACTGCGATCAAACGGGACGTAATCGGCGTAATTTGTTTACTAAGCATGCAAATAGCGCTATTACGAATGCTGATTGAGAAGAACAACCAACAAGTGTCCAAAGTAATTTGGCAAAAGGCCGCATATACGGCATCACCGAATTGTATCCATCGCGTCTGCGAATGGATTCGTCCAATTTTGACCCCATCTAATAATGGTTCATTGGACCAACATGAGGTAACCCTCAAAACGGCATCTCGATCGGTTCACCCGTTTTTGCACAACACATCCGTGTGACCAACACACAGACAGACAGACAGACACGCTACGGGCGACATCTGTAACAGTAGGCCGCACCGATGCACTGCGTGCATGCGATGCGGCTTAAAAATGACGTGTAATTACTAATATCTCCTTTACAAAAAATCGGCGTCGTCGCACCTTGTCAAGTTATCGGATTTCAGAAAATAACGATTTGCGTAACGTCTACATATAAAACCGGTAAAAAACACCTTAACAAAGATATTCATGGTTACAATACCAGACCTAGTAAGAACCTTCACATATCCTATGTTTTATACTTCATATGAAGCCAGAAGTATTCAGCTTAAAGCTAGTCAATTATGGATTGAATTACCTGAAAAACTAAAAGCAATTAAAATGTATTTAAGATTTAAAAAACACTTAAAAGAACATTTCTTAGTACTTACTAATTAAATAAAGAATCACTTAATTTTTATACTGCTGACAGTTGTGTATTTGTATTTTCAGTTAAACAATTATATCTTGTGTAATGTTGTTTTGGGTAGACAGTACACATTTTTTTCAGAGTTTTGAGCTGGTCCGGTAATGAAGATAGTACCACGTTTTTCCGCGTGTTTCCCGGGGGAATGGGATGATATCTTCAGTATTGATTGAACGACGCGTCGTATATGGAACACCGCCGAAGCGGGTCAGTGTTCCCGCCATTATTGCGGCTGCGCTAATGTTCCTATCAATTCAGTCTGTCACGTTTTAATACGGTCGTGTGTGATAACGTACTCTGCTGGTAAAAACAAGTCGACACCGCCTAAACCGTGTCACATACCATGCACCATAATACCTCGTCGGAATTGTAGTGGCCGTTATGATGTAAAAACGGCGTCTTTTATTCGTCGCTACGTGTACGCCAAATGTGCTTGCTGTTAATATGTAGCTCTAGCTGACTGCCATTCAAGCGATGCTTCTGCGTGACAGGTGACGTAATTGAAGCAGAAGATGACGGATGAATAGCGACGCAGTTGACGGATCGCTATTTGTTCACGTAGTGAAATATTGAACAATATTTTTTTGATTATTGCCTCTGTCACAGGTTGGCGGGGTCATGTTTTGACCCTTGTTTGTTCGTCTGTCTCTTGGTTAGCAGAATAACTCAAAAGGTTATTAGTGAATTTTCATGAAGTCGTAGGGATATACGGGTATACAGTATGGACCAGAAAGGAGTTGATTAAATTTTTAAATTTACCTGGAACATATTCCGGATACCAGTCTGTCGTTAGCGCCGCCGCATTGCGACTGCTGGGGCCAGTGTCCATATCTGCGGCTGTACTGGTACAACGGTCAGAATTAACCTACTTCAGTTACACGCACGCACCTGCTGCTTGCCGGTAGTGACACGTGCCGACTTTGATGTCGCGTGGTAAGAGCTCTACCAGTGCCCTCTTGTTTACTGATGCTTTGTATGGGCGTGATTGCGTGACGCTAGGCTCGTGTATGCAGTCTTTGATGCTGCGGTTGACGCTATATTGACTTCTGTGCGGGAGTGGTGGCATCGTTGGTCGAACGATGCGGTTGTTGGTTTCTATCTATGCCAGCTGTTCTGGCCCCGTGATGTAGGGCAAGGAAATGTAAACATTTTGCAACACGTACAGTCATATCGCCGATCTGGCGCTAGCACTAAACTGTTCTTGAGCCTACTGATTCAATTTTAATTAACTAACGTGACAAATTTTCACTAATTAACTTCGCAGTCAAAGTACGACTTCATGCTCTATACAACATGGATATCGTATCGTTACCATATATTACTGTGACGTCATTTCACCCTATCTATTTGAATTCTTTTATTTCAGTTCTTGTTTCAACGGCTTAGGCTATATTTAGAATATGAGAAATGGAGTCATCCGTCTCTTTTAATATTCAAATGTCGACGATTTATGTCGTGGCCTAGTTTACTTTTGTCTGTGCACTGTGTACGGGACGTGATTTTCAATAGGAATTTATCGATTTTTAGTTATTAATTTATTTTGGCCTAGAGTTCCAGAATTGGGACAGTGACTAATGGATTCGATGCCAGGCTGGCCAACTTACCATTTTTAGCGGACGTGAACTCGCGTTCACGTTCGCTATATGCTATCGCAGATCCGTCTGTCTGTCGTCTGTCTGTGACGTTGGTGCGACCTACACAGCCTGTTGAAATTTTCGGCAATTTTTTTCACCGTACGATAGCCCAGTGACCCTACTTCTCTGGTGCCAAAAATCGTTGGTGGAGAACGCCCCTTTCCCCCTGAAATTTGCGTTCAAAGTGACCCACCCCCCTTTCAAACAGCGAAATTTCGACAAATATCGGCTCATAGTGCCTCAACCGTGATAGGTAGCGAAAAAAGTTCAATTATCACCTATAGGA
>Ga0209780_1004574_pt1 | contig 10688 bp, 5 predicted proteins | sample WorMetexBAHAMAS2_FD_187384 | JGI IMG/M metagenome (GOLD analysis project Ga0209780, IMG submission 187384) | Marine gutless worms symbiont microbial communities from Max Planck institute for Marine Microbiology, Germany - Inanidrilus exumae... | ecosystem: Host-associated > Annelida > Digestive... | reverse complement strand
AACGACACCTTCTGGATCCGCGCCTGCTTCTTGAAACCTTTTATTCCCATTCCTCGGGAAATATAACGTGTATTGTATACGAAAAGCGCAGGTGGTTTGTAATTTTAAACATCTTTTCAAAAATGAAGGACTTCTCAAGGTCACAGGCAGTCACGTAGGCTACACTGTAAATGTGGTAATATCACGTAACCTGTGCCCGAAAGAGTCGTTGTTACTACAGACCACTAACAGAAAGTAATATGTGGCCTATCGATCATAGCGGCAATTCCGATGACCTTGAAAGACTTTCGAGGTCATTCGCCTACTGCAGTGCAAGCTTTTTCAAATGTGATTTTTCGTACATCTGTGCAGCATTTGACAAGTTTTCAACTAACACAGCGCCTCGCGCGGTCCCTGTGCAGTAGCGGAGCTTCTTGTTAGAATAATAGTGAACTATTTAATACAAATTTGGATGAGATTCACTGTTTACTTTCTGTAGTATTCAGGAGGTGCAAATTTTGCTCATTGCGAAAAATGCATCTAATGCTAGCAGGTGAAATATCCACGGTGTCCAAAATTGGGAGGACGAAATGTCCAGGCAATTGTCCTTTTCTCCTCATGCTGTCGCTTAATTAACATAATTAATATTATTCGTCTTCTTCGCTGCAGTGCTGCACAGGTCAACGTTTCATAGGCTACCGAGCGTCTAGGGCCTACCTAGCAACGGGTATGCTACTACAGGCTAGGCTACAGCAGTAGGAAGCGCTCACAGAACGTCAGTAGCAAAGTTAATTAGATGTATCTAGGACACAGTCTGCGTTGCAACTTGTTTACCACTTCGACTTGTGCTTTGTAAGTAGCGCCGCACACAGCTAAAACTAAACGCCGATACGGCTATCGCAGTGCATTGTGCAACTGCACAGCCGACCGAATGGCTGTGTTACTTGACGCGTACACCGGCTTTGCTGTGTTGACGCAATCTCAAGGCCAGCTGAGCGGTGCCGGCGCTGCGCTGGTGGCCTTGACCGACGGCCTGGCTCAGCTGGCTGTGTGACGTCATACTCCCACCCACTGCGCAGTTGGCCCGTACGCAGTTGTGCCCACCCTGGGCGCACGGGCACCGACGTCCAAGGTCGCACGGCTGCGTGAGCGTTGCAGATATGTTGTTTGACTGCAGTATTTACCAGTAATGATTTGATCATTGCTGTCCAGTTGTTCGAGCATTATTTCATGGCACAGTTACAGCATTGAGGGTGTACGTCGGATCGTTTTGGACAGGCACAATGTAGAAGACGTCTCGCCTGGTTAGCACATACTATACCAATGTCTCTCGTTGAATCTTCGGTTGCTGTGCTCTCAGCTGTGGCGAGCCTATAGGCCTATTGCATATAGCTTATTTTTGCCAGAACAACGTTTTAAATCTGGCATTTTGCATCGCATGATTCTGTGCGGGAATTCACTTTATAGAGCTACCCGGAAGTATATGACCCTTCATGATTTTGAATGTCATATCATTTCCAAAGATTTTACCGCCTAGTAGTGAGTGACCTAACAACAACTTAGCTGACTGTCTAACTGTTAAGCAGAACTTTCGAGTTGTGGATCATGGCAAGTGCTAGCCCGCAGATGACAGACAGATTACAAGTCAACTCGTACAGTCGTACCCAGTCAAGTCGTACCGCGGTCAACGTACCGCGGTCAAGTCGTATACTGTGCCTAAGTCACCTTGTACCAATACTTACTGCAATGCATTAGATTTACTTGTTATGTCAGTTGTTTACATGACTATTTATTGTCTGTATACTGTCTTACTGCCATATCAGCATTCAGTAAACGCAATTTCGGCATTTGCTGCCATCTACCACGTATTCAAACTGATGTGACGGTGAAGCTATTTAAATCACTACTAAGATCATGTGTGGAATAGCCTATTGCACTGTAGCTTAGTCAACGTATGACCAGAGGCGGTTCTAGCTATTGGGCCGGATAGGCCGTGGCCTACCCAAACTCGTGCCTGGCCTACCCAAACGGCGCGCGCTTCATCCCCATAATCCCCACGTACCCAAAATTTGCTTGGCCTTTGACTGGCCTACCCAAATAAAAATTCCTAGAACCGCCCCTGCGTATGATAAAAAAGATAAACAGCTGATTGAAAAAGTGCAAATAAATTATGAAGATACTACTTAAATTTCGACGCCCGCAATCATAGGATCTCCGGAACGGCTGAAGCGAGAGTCTCTAAATTTTGTATCAAATGTTGGGATGACAGGGTCACATGACCCGTTTCTTAAATTTTAGCCCCCTAATCGTATCTTTGGAATCGGTGAAGCTAGGCACTTCATATGTCGTGTGCTGATTGATACATTACAGAGCAGTACTACTGACGGACTTGAGAGGCCAGCGGCGTCCGGCTGCTGGTGCACGGCGGGCCGCTGGCCAAAGAAGACTCTAACTGGATTAGTACTGAACTCGGATGCCGACTCTTCAGTGTCTTCTCTTTCTTTGCCAGCTGGGCTCTCAGGGAAACCCCCGACTTCTCGCGTCCAGAATCTGTACCGCCATGCACCCAAGGCATCAGAGGGGCGGGCCTAGCCAGCTGAGCCGTGGAGTGGACTCTTGCGGTGCTGGCTTGGTTTGTCCTTCAGAGTAGTTTAGAGCGGGAACCCGGGGCGGATACGGCTCGGGGGCGAAGATGGTATTTATCCATGAACGTGTTACCGTTAGGGGGTAATTTCAATAGTTTGTCATCCTAATAGCAAGTGTCGGCCGAAGTTATCAGTGGACGTGTACTATAACTCCACTATTGTTTACATTAGCTTTACTCCAATGTTTTTATGCAAGTGACCTTGGACGTTTACTGCTAGTTGTCAGTGAATACTATATGAACTTGTGTAGTAACATTATATTTATGAATGAAGACGACTACCTACTGGCAAGTTCAGAATTCCGATAAACATAGGATCACGCAAATAACGTCATACGGTAGCCCAGGGACTCTAGTTTTCTGTAGCCAAAAATCTCAGCGAAATTCCAACGGGTCACCCAACGGGGGCGCCAAATACAGGTGGGGGTAGGTTACAAGCGGCGATGATTTTCGACCAATATCTCACTATATCTCAGAAACGGTGCAAGATAGGGACATAGTTACTATGGAACGCTAATAGGAATTAGGAACTCGTATGAGCTCTATCGAATGATGTTATTTCTAGTGACCTTGAATGACCCTAGCTACCCCGAACCACCCCATTTTCGACATTTTCTATCGCCTTTTATATCTTCGTAGTGGATGGAGATAGAGACTTCAAATTTGGTAGATAGGTTGATCATAGCAAGTGCTGGCTCATGGATGGCAAACCGTCCATGAAAGGGGCGTGGTCAGGTCACGTGAACCGTTTAAATTTTGGTGGACACGAACCATATCTTTGAAACGGCTGGTCGTCTCAGGTGCTGTCAACTTAAGTGGACGGTCAGTGTGGTGAACTGGTGACGGTCTCGGGTCACCAGTTTTTCACGCTGACCGTCGACATCTGTGTATAACACGGTGGGCATGTCACTGCGTCGCGCGGATCTGTCATCGGCAGCGGAGACTTGTTTATCCCGCAGGATTAAGGCGAAATATGGCGTGACGATTACACTATGGGTTAATTTTTGCATGCCAAATTGGCCAGGATGGGCGAAGGGGAATGGCTACAGGAGCTTAAGAAATTCAAAATTTGGTCATATTTGCGGCAGAGGGTTTTTTTCGGCGCTTTCGCGCCTCGAAGGAGCGAGAGTATATATTGATCAAGCAGAAATTTTGTACGAAAGAGCACACCACAGTTTTACTATCGCACGCCAAATTTGGCCCCGATCAGTTAGGAGTATGTATCAGAGCCGCAGAAATTCGAAATTTGGTCATATTTGCAGTTTCTCGCTGCAGGGGCGACACGATGCACTGATCACTGCGAAATTTGGCATGGAAGAGCACACGGTGTCGTGTGCAAAAATTCAACCCCATAGGAGGAGGATGAGTACGGGAGCCCCAGTCTTTAAAATAATTTGGGATATGTGGCTATTCTGGCGGTTTTGCAGCGACTCGGCGATGCGCAGGATTTCTGTTAATATGTAATAATGAAAAAAGTCCTGGCAACTTGACATTAATATCAATGTGATCAAAACGATGATGCACCCATAAAGCGTTTGTCTGTAAACTGATCCCTTTGTCAACTATACAGGCCAAGAACTTGAGATTTGTTCAGCTAGAACGAGTAGTAAAGTTTGAAACCGTTAAGTCACCAAATAGGAACAGGCTACAGTAGTCGTTTATTCAATATCATCATACAGGCTAGCACAGTGAAAGTTGAAACTACTATATATGCTTCTTAAGCTCAGCAAAATAAGTAATTGTCATTTTTACCTCGCGACGCTATTCTAGCGCGGTATATGCTGTTATCGTGTACCCGTCTGTCTGTCTATCCATCTCTCACAAATCGGGAGTTCTATCAAGACGGCTAAACCTATAGGATCATGCAAACAACGCCATACGATAGTCCAGGGGCCCGATTCACAAAAAAATCTTAGGAAAAATCCTAAGTTTATATCATAAGTTTTTCCTAAGTTTATCTTAAGTTTATCCTAAGTTATAAAGTTAAGATTTTCATAGACTTTTACGTGTAATTTATAAAAGCAATCTTATAACTTTCTAAGTTCTTCCTATATATATATATGCAGACAATTCTGTAAATAAATGTTAAGTCATTGAGAAATTGCATTTTTCTTATTAAGGTGATCTTGAGTCTTTCGTAAGTTCGTCCTACGTTTATCTTAAGATTTTCCTAAGTCACACTTTATTCTAAGTTTTTCCTAAGTTTGTCGTAAGATTTTTTTGTGAATCGGGCCTCTGGTGGGATCTAGTTTTCTCACGCCAAAGATCGGCGTAATTCTAACGGGGTCACCGCAACGGGGGCTCCAAATAGAAGTGGAATACCTTAAAATTGGCTAATTTCGACCAGTATCTATATATCTTGCTATATCTCAGCTATATCTATATCTTGCTATATCTTGCTATATCTATATCAATATATCAGTTGCTATATCTCAGAAACGGACATAGTTACTATGAAAGGCTAATAGTAACTGTCGAATGATGCCATTTCCAGTGACCCATATGTACCAGAAACCACCCCATTTCGACATTTGTATCACCTTTCATATCTCATAATGGATGGATATAGATACTTCAGACTTGTTAGGCAGGTTGATTGTAGCAAGTCCTAGCTCACCGATTGACCTGGGGTGTGGTCAGGTCACGTGGCCCATTTAAATTTTTTTGCGGCCTCAGTCATATCACTGAACTGAAACAGCTGTCAAACTGAGTTGTCAAATTTTGTATACTGGTAGTGTTAGCCTTGGAATGACAAACTGTTCCCCAATGGGCGCGGTCAGGGTCACGTGACCTATCGTTTAGCTTTTGGAGCTCCAGTCTTATCTTTGGAATCGACGAGGCTAGGCACTCCAAATTCTGTGTGCTGATTGATACTGAGGAGTAAAGTTGCAATTACCCCTGAAGAGGATGTGTTCATGGTCATGTGACATCTTTAAATTTTGGGAAGTAAGTAAGTGATAATATCTAGGAAACTGTGCAAGATACAGACATAGTTGTAGTGGAAGACTAATAGGAATTAGTGTGTGTCGCCTATCGAATGGCACCTTTAAAATTGCTGTTTGAAACTCCCATACCTCCGGAAATATAGCGTGTATTATCTATGATATGTTTACACATGACTCAGAAAGCGCACGTGGCTTGTAACTTCAACTGTCTTTTTGAAAATGAAGGACTTCTCAGGTCACAGCCATTCACACACAGTGTAAATGTGGTTATATCTCGGAAACTGTGCAAGATGGACTGACGGAGTCGTTGTTACTACAGACCGCTAATAGGAAGTGATATATGACCTATCGAATAGAGGTAATTCCTATGACCTTCAGTGGCCTTCAGTGTCATTCACCTACTGCAAGTCTTTTCAGATGTGAAAATTTCGTACAGCTGTGCAGCAGCTGACAAGATTTCAACTGACATAGCGCGTCGCGCGGTCCCTCTGCGGTCTGCGGTGGCGGAGCTTCTTGTTACGTTAGTTCTAACTTCTAACGTACTTAAACGCGGTAGCGATGATTCGCTATTAAATTGATGCAATACGTTACATCACATTTGAAGCAATGCATTCGTGTGCTGTGTAGGAGCATCGACGATGCCGCGAGAAATATGCTGGACAGACGGATTTCATCTGGTTGCACTCTTCGCGTAATTCCCTTTTCATTCAACCGGATGAAACATTTGTCAATATTATTTTCAAATCCTTTGTTCCATGTAGCTTGGTAAATTGTGATTTATTAGGAATTGTAGTGCTTTGATTTGGAATTTTAAATAGCGGAATTGTCCATCTGTATATCATACCTCTGAGTGAGTGACACCATACTTCCATTGTTGGGCAAATTTGCGACATCTGCTCTACATGTTCATAACGGTAACGTGCTTGTGCTATTGCTCTAATACGTTGGTGTTTAAAATCGATGGAATGCTACTGTGATTGTTTGGGCTGATATCCTGCAGTCACCACTAAGTTTATTGTGTGTCAGATATGTTAAAATATTCACACATTCTCTCTGTGTTGTCAGTGGCATGTAACATGCGTATCAGTGGATCATTGTACAGTGCGTTAGCGACTTTACTGTATCATTGCTATTTGTTACCATTGGCAGCGGAGCCCTGTATGCCTGACATAACCATTTTCAAAGTGTGCTCGAACAGTGAAACCCTATCCTGTAGCAGTGCACTATACATCGGCATATTTTGTAATATTTTCAACCATGTCGCTTGCATTGACAAGAACGCTTCAGCATCTATGACTCCGTCACCATGCCTTCTGCCAACACTTTGCTGCTGAAACTGAGCCTGTCCGTTCCTAGGCCCACCGACGCACTCTCCTTTCCTCTCCAGGCGTACTCACTTTGCTGCCATTTTATTTTCCGGTCTTCTGTTGCTGCAATGTTTGTATAGGCCTACATGTCTTCTGAACATCGTCAGCTGTCAGCAACTTTCATAATGTTTTTTTCTTCATAAAATTCAAGAGTTTTAGAGCTACAGATCAGGAACGTGCTACACTGTGAACATTATTCTATTTCCTGTTGCGAAATTCAATTTTTGTTGTTACATAAAACATGGGTTGTAGGTAAAAATTTTGTAAATCGTTGTGCACATTAGTTGTTATACAGTGGCTGCTGTGTATTGAGGATGAAACACCCCCGGTGACAGCAACTGTACATACTGTTGGTTGGTGTTTGTTACATCATTTCAATGTAACTACTGTTACTTGCTTGTGTAGTTCTGCTCGCTAATTGGTCTCGTTGTAATATTCCTTCAATTACTTAGAAACGACAGTTGTTTAATCACGTTTTTGAGTGACAGATATTTCCATATAATTTTAGTTATGCAAATGCATCAATTGGAAATGCACTCCATTACGCATGTCGGTATTTCGTCAGTAATATTTTGATTTCTGTAATAATACTAACAAGTGGTCAAAGAGTTTTGACGAAAAGCCCATCATATGTCGTGCTGTTGAGGATTGAATGATCCCTTTTGCTGCGTACACCGCAGCAGAGACTCGATGCTTTTCAGTGGGCCAGACAACCCCCAAAATTGCCCATTTCCGTGGATGGATCTCGACGCCATCTAATACATCGTTCCTTTGGCCCACGCGAGTAAGCTGAACCGATTGAGATGACGTTCGGAGGGATCCAAACGTCATCTCGATCGGTTCAGCCGTTTTGCAGGGATATGCCCAACTGACACATTCGACAGACAGACAGGCAGGCCACGCTACGTGTGCCATCTGTCGTAATAGGCCGCACCTATGCAGTGCGTGTGATGCGGCCTAATAATGTAGTTTTAGGCCGCATCGCCAGCATGCTGCTGCCAATTGCTACAGATGTCGCACGTAGAGTGGTCTGTTTGTGTGTGCCTTTGAGTTTGTGTGTTGTGCACACCGGTGAGCTGTGCAAAAACGGGTGAACTGATCGACAGAGATGTCATTTGGAGGCTGACTTGTGTGGGTCCAAGGAACGCGACCAACAGACACAGTCACCGTCTGTAGCAATAACCCACATCTTGTGGAATGCATGCCAGCGACCATTCTCAGATCTCGCGCATATCGCGGCTGATCCGCAGACTTTGTGAGAGGAAATCAACTGGAACGTCATGTGTGTTACGCCCTTCTGTGAAACTGTCCAGTTTTTGAAGTGAAACACAATCCAATTCCAAGTAAAAATTACCAGAAATGGAAAAATGCATTGCTGTTGCTGGTCTAATGCAAAAGTCTTGTAGAATGGTAATTTCCGATCGGCGCGTGTTGTTGTCATTTTTGAAAACATTTTGCTGGCAGAGCCAGATTTGCTGATATTTTTGGGCTGTCGGATTGTCCAGTTCATGCACACGGTAGACGCACTAACACAGCCAATCGCATTTCACACTTGGTGAATAGTTAATTATGTTAACCGCACACAGTGCAGTACAATGATAAATTTTAGCAACCGAATGGTCGTATGCAAGAAACCTCAATTGGCGCAGTGGTAGGGATGGTTGCAGATGCTGCTAGCGGTCAGGACTGTACACCTTCTAGTTTGTTTTCATTTGTTGTGAAACTATTTGTTACGTGTCGGTTGGCAGTTGATGTGTCGTGACTGAGTCTACAGTGGCTACTTAACCCTGACAGTGGCGACAGCTGTGTGAGTCCACGCGGTAAGGAAGAACTACGGTAGTTTGGCCTGTGCGGTGTGTCATTAAAAAGTGGAAATAATGGCACTCTAAGCAAATGAGCACTTTGTTTCAAGGTGCTTGTTCACGTGTTTGGATCATGTTGTCAGTCTTTGGCTTCAATTTGCTTTTGAAAATGAATTTTATATATGCTTGAACTTGTGTGTATATACTCTAGTTTTATATATAGGAACAATTTGGCTGATAACACTCGTTTAGTCATACTTTTTCTGTAGAAAGCGTATCTTTGGTTCCTAACTTCCCTGTATATGAATTTTCAACAGTCCGAAGTTTGATGTACAGATTGTCCATTGCCAGTGTAACTCGTGTGTTGTTATTTCTGTATCAAGAGGTCATATCCCAGGCACAAAATGCGCGGTAACTGATGAATGGATAGTTATCCCGTCGTCAAAGGCAGTGGCAAGAAGTACCAATTATGTCATGCACGGATATCGTACAAATTCACAAGAGTGGTTAGCGGTAATCATAGAAACCAGAAACTGAACTAGTTGAGTTTTCTAATGTCACGCAGTACAACTCAGTGATAAGTTCATTAGTCAAAAGATCCCAACGGATGAAATTGCATTGCAGAAAGGGGAAGGGTCGTACTATATCCTTTCGGCTATCGGGGCCGTATGTTTTATTGCTAAAGCTATTGTGAGATGCAGTTAGCCTATGTACATCACAGCATAGCCTACTGTAGGCCTGTACTTGTTGTTGTTTGTTGATAAAGTTATACTCTGTGATTATAGAGTAGTTGTTGGCCCTGTTGGCAGCTGGCGCCACCTAGTGTACATGGATGAATTAGCAAACTGCGCGTTTATTGCTTGCAGAGTATACATGTAGACTGTGATTATTGCGTCAATCCAGTGTCGTCTTCATAGTGAACTTAACAGTGTGCAGTGTTTGCTTCGAGCTGCGATCGTATTGGACAGTAGTGTAATATAAAGTCCAACAATGAAATCACTGACCAAAAATGGACAGAAACTTTTCTCAATTTATTTTGTCCCTATGGCACTGTGATGATAGGAATAATGAACCTATTCTTGCCCGTGGATCTACTGCGCTGCACACTCGTCATTAGTTACTGTTGTCGCTTTGTCGTTGTTGTTGTTGTTGATGACGATGATTGTGATGATGATGACACCTGTATATATTTCAAGCAGCCAACTAACTTGACTTGTACATTATTAACGCTTACATTGTTACATTTCTGCCATGTATTTCGTCGGGCATTACGCCACATGTACATAGTTGTTGTTACTAATTATTTCAAATTGTTATCATTGGCCATTGCCACCCTGTTTTGAAGTCGTCACGTCTATACTGTAATTAGTATTTGCCGATATTATTAGTTACAGTAAAAGTAATAACAATGCCTTACAATGAGAACATTTGCCGGTTTGTGATGCGTTTATTGATAGAAAGTTCGACAGTGACGTTGAATGAAGTTAATAGGTAGCTGCTTTGTGTTAGCACAGTACATCCACAGTACAGCTGACATGTCAAAAAATGTGTATTTCAATATACAAGAAGTTCCGCTTTCACTGAGGTACCGCTGTCTGTCTTTGAGGGTAATTTATTTATCATCCGTAGGCCTATGCCGTGTACCGTCTGTGTGTCAGATTTGAAGTGCCTAGTGTTTTATTTAAATCCCCATAAGGGGTGTTTACAATCTGGGTCTAACAGCAGCCCTCGTGAAAAACGGCATGCATGACCCTATCCAGCAATGTTCAGCTTGCACAGTGCTAATAGCACCATAACAGTACTGGAGAAATAGCTAAACAGCTGTTCAAAGTCAGACCACAGCGGCTACACGCGCTGTCGTTGCCATGGAAACTGCAGGTGGTTCTCAACAGCAGTAAACTTTTTACCTGCAAGTATGCAGATGAACTGATGAAGTGCAACTGCAATTGTC
>Ga0209780_1004573_pt1 | contig 10689 bp, 7 predicted proteins | sample WorMetexBAHAMAS2_FD_187384 | JGI IMG/M metagenome (GOLD analysis project Ga0209780, IMG submission 187384) | Marine gutless worms symbiont microbial communities from Max Planck institute for Marine Microbiology, Germany - Inanidrilus exumae... | ecosystem: Host-associated > Annelida > Digestive... | reverse complement strand
GACTACCCGCTGGACGTCGGAGCGGCGCGACTGGACGAGCTAGACCAGCTGAAGCTGAACGTGGCGCTCATCATCGGTGTCGCCATCTGCTTCTCGCTGCTGCTGCTGACGCTCGTCCTGGTCGTCTACCGGTACCGCATGGCGGGCATCGTCGCCGGCCGACGTCCGCGTTCGGCCGGCGACAAGGCGGCCGCCTACACGTACGAGACGTGCAACACTCTGCCGCCGCCGACCCCGGTCGCCGTCGACCCCGGCCGGCCACTGATCGTCGTCAACCGAACGCACGGCGGACACGCCGGCACCGTGCCGCGAGCTGCGCCGTCCGACGCCGCGGCCACCATCCCCCGACGAGACGTCAAGGAGTGGTTCGTCTGACGCCGTCGATGTCGACACACTGCAGCGCTTACGTCAACTCTGCAGGCGCTAATTCTCGCATTTGCTTTTAGCATTCATGCCACGTCGAAACCGCTGAAATAATTACCCATGCCGACAGTGGTAGCGGGGTGGTGTTTTCAACTGCGTTTGTCTGTCTGTTTTACCGCACGATATCTCAAAAACCTCTGCAGCTAGAATCACCAAACTTGACAAAGAAATGTTCCACCGTGTGTCCTGGAAACCCGTTTATTTTGAAATCAAAAGGTCAAAGGTCAAGGTCATGAGGCGCAAAAAACGTTGCGCTCTTGTGAGTGCTGGCTTCTTCCAGTTGTATTTGCAGTGTCTTGCATACGGCACCCTAAGCTGCATCTCCCTAGCCAACTTTCACTAAGTTTAAGCAAAATGTTCTTACTTTTTCAAATAAACCCATCGGCTGATGTCATTCTTCGTCTTTTGAAACTAAAACGTCCTCAATGGAGGTCACACCGACCACAATAGCAGCGTTTTCCTCCTGTGACAGTGAACGCTGAGCTATGACCTTGACCTTGACCTTAAAACTTGACCTAGTTAGTGTCGAGATGAACCAGCGTGCCAAATGTGTAGGTCAAAAGTCACTTCATTCAAAAGCCATTGCCAGGACATGCAGACACACACACAGACCGTACCGATTACTTTACCTGGACCACGAAATATTGAACGCAGTATAATTGTAGACAGGTCAAAATAGCTGCAGACGTTCACTGGAGGTTCGTTCATTATAACAGTGCTTGTAGAAAGCGTGCGTTCTCAGTGACAGTGATGACCGTTTTTTTCTGTTCTCTAGCGTTCTCACTGCGTCCGTAACTTGCACGATACGTACGTAACGACGGCGGTCGACCGCGATCGAACGTGTGCGAACGCGGGGGAGAGTCTCAAAAATCTAGCGTGTGCTCACCGCTGACGGCCGTAGCACGCCTTCAACCGCAGATTTTTGAGACTGTTCACCGCGTTCGCACACGTTCGATTGCGGTCGACCGCCGTCTAGTGTCTACGGCCGTAACGTGTACGATATGTACTTAACGCGCGCATCTTACGTACGTCTAGTGCGAGTTACGGTCGCAGTGAGAACGCTACTTTAGCCGAAATGAGTGACGTGTTCGTGTCGTGGATGACTAGTCATTACGTTGACTTGCTGTAGATTTGTCTTGACTGCTGTAGACGAGTGAAGTAGAGCTTCAGTTTCTCACACTGTTCAGAAACGGGTTGACACTTTCACGACGACGTCACAGTCACACAGGGGCGCCGAATGATGTTCGTCGTTGCCCGAAGAGATGCGTTTTCAGTTTGACTTTCTGCTTGCTATTAATGTGTCAAGGCTAATGGTAAACTATTCCACACCGCGGACCAAATAAGAACTCCACTGTCAGGTTGACGTCTGCACTCTGGGCAGATGGACGCATCGAGTTGATGCCGGCTTAGGGCCGGTGTTCATGGGCCGTGGCCCGTGTCGACAGCCAGTGAACATCGTTTTGGGCACCCGTGTCTACGGGCGGTGTTTACCAGCGACGCTTCTGACGCCCGTGAACACAGCCCCCGTGTTCACTGGCAGTGTGAACCCGGCGCCCATGAACCCGGACTGTCGCACGGGTGTCAAAAATGACGTGACGCCCGTGTCGACGGTCCGTCAATGTGCCTGTGTCCCGGTCCGTGAACACGGATAGTGTGCAGAGGCCGCGGAGGGTAACGAAAAGTGGGGGTCGAAGTCGGAATAGCTGACAAAAAGTGGGGATCAAACGATGCATGTGGACCACGTACTCGAGAAGTGGGTGGTCAACTGACCCCCTGGATCCCGTGGCTCCGCGGCTCCTGATAGTGTGTACCATCCCTTAAACTTATGCGACAATTTAAGACACATTAAACTGTGCACATGAGACGTGAAGTTGAAGAAAACATTACCTGAAACGTTTTCAGGCAACTTTTTATTAGTAACTCTGTGTAAGATGTGAACACCCAGGCGTTGTAATGTACAGATATCTACCAGTGGATAATTTATGTCTTCGGAGACAATCAGTGGTACTGTGTAACTTGTACACACGATCTACGGCTCATCGAGTATGGTAGTCCGTAAAAATTGAAAACTTCTGCTCAGTTTATCGTCAATTAAGAAACTTATGTCTACATAGGCCTAGAATAATTTTAGTATCCTGAGTATAAGCAACCAATCACCGCGCAACGTGATTTGTGGCTTTCGCGTTAGAGGCTATTTTGCGGCATGACATTTGTGCGATTGACTTTTCGATCCATTGTCGACAAACAACAACAACTGCAGAAAAATGATTCATGAGAAGTAATTTTTAGTTTTGGAGACCTACAAGTGCTGGCAACAAGAACTGTCACCTTTGAGCCCCGCAGTTTTGCTGCGAGTACCCCTAAACTTTGGAACAGTTTACCACCTGCACTCCGAGATTCGACACTGACACTGACGCAGTTCAGCAGCCGGCTATAAACTCGTTTGTTCTGTTTAGCCTACGCACCTCGTGACTGCTTAGGCTGTAAGATTAGCGTGTTATAAATCTACATACATGCATACATACATACATTTACATTTTCAGCATCCAGAGCTACAGTCGACTATACACTAATACTGTGTAAAAGATTCATTGTTTGCTTTACTACCATGTTGTATTTGAAAATGCGATGTCTCACGCTGGCTTGCTAATATGCATCATAGACTTAGGCTGGATGCAGATCCAGTAGTCTAAAAAGAATATGCTTACGTGCTTAAGCTTATTTACACTCGAGTGTTTTGTCGCTACACAAACATATCTTCGTGTTCTGTTCGCTATGGAATCATTCTTAGCGAAGTTGTTAGGCTGTTGCGTGGTGGCTCAGCGGTAGGGCGTTGGACTTGCGATTTACAGGTCGCGGGTTCAATTCCCGACCGGTCCGCTTTCACGTAACATAAGTCAACTCAGCCTTGCATCCCTTCGGGGTCGCTAAATCGAGTACCTGCTTCGGCTGGGGGTAAAAGCGGGATTCTCACCTCTGTCGGGTGGCAGGTAACACTGTGTGATCCCATATGGCATGTGAGTTTTCCGTAGCGGTGAAGAGCTAAGTTGATGCTAAACTGCTATACACTGTTTACTTTTTACGTATTTTTGAGATTTAAAAACATGTCATTATTATTAAAGTGAATTTTGTTCAAGTAATCAATCACCGTGTCTATTATTATATAAACATGATGATGAAATTGGAAGTACGAGCACACACTTTTGATCTGAACTCAATTATTTCAATCAGCCTCCTTGGATATGCACTACTCGCGTCTCAAACATAACCCAGTCTGCGGTTTTCAATGTCTTCTATCATCGTCTTTCTTTCGCAATACAATTTGACATATTATGTGCTGATAATCTCACGACTGTCAGCCTATAGCATGTCAAATTGTATGGCGTACAATGAAATGCATGCATAATTTTCCACCCGGTAATGTTCTTTCACTTCCTGAGAATACATTAACAGCCCATAAGTTAGGCTTAAATTTCTCGGTATGTCACAAAACAGCTCAGAAAGATACATTACAATGTGTAAAATGCGAGTTTACAGAGAACTTGCTGACAAGTTCACCACATTGGCAGACATTGTTACCACCGATTGATTAAGTTAAGGTTTTACATTCCACCCGACACAAAGTTGGTCATTTCGGAGACGTTCTTCCCAGCTAATTTCTTGGCTATGTACTGAATATTTCACCGCAGACTCAGCTGTAAAGTTGCAGTAGAGTGATGATTAAAGAACCCACCACACCTGAAACGCATCGCTACACTAGTTTGTGATTCATCGATACATGTTTCACATTGTCGCTAGTTTTACCATATTTATGTTTTACAAGCTAGGCTAGTGTAGCAATGCGTGTGAAGTACAGTTAGATCTTTAGTGAATATGCAGTTCTCTGGCGGTGACAGAAGTTTTACTGCACGACGTTAAACCACCGCAGTAAATGGTATGGCGTCCTCCGTCTGTATTTTTATCCGTCTATCTCTGACAAGTCGGAGTTTTATCAGAAATCAAAATAGCTAATATACACAGTGTCCGGAAAAAGTAACTCCCTAGACCACGTACGATAGAAATAACAAGTCTGAACGCATCTTAACAAAATTGCGTGCAAATATTCCTGAATATATCTGTGAAAGAACCTTCAAATTTCGCAAGAAAGTAGTTATTCATCTTCGAATATCAATGACAAAATATCTCTCTTTCCATACAGCGTCCATTGTGTTGACGAAACCTACCGACCTACGTAAGCAGTTAACGTAAACAATAAACATGTCTTTTTCAGTAGAAGATAGCGTTTTAGTTAAAGTTTTGAGGCAGGAGAAAGGGTACGGTGCTAGACTATGAGATTTCGGGGAAGCTGCAGGAGCGTGTGTATCGCCGCCGGATTCATGTCGATCAGCTGAAGTCGCGCCTGATCGAAGAGTGGGAACATTTCCACCAGGTGTTCATCGATGAAGCCATCAGGCATTGGCGTCCACGTCTTCTAGCTTGTAGTCGAGCACAAAGAGGACATCTTGAACACAAACTTCAGCTATGTTTGATATTTTGCACACAGGTACACACTGACCGTCACGTCTGCGCGGTTGCTATAGTGGACGCCTTATGTTTTGGGGTGACCTCACTAGACCCATTATAACTAGTGCAGGCGTTGACAGAATTTATTGAAATTTAGTTATTTGTTTACAATTAGACGTTGCACTGTTGACGTATCAAAATCCGACATTGGTGACAGGGTTATGAAAATGCACACAGGGGTTACTTTTTCCGGACACGGTGTATAGTATCGCGCAAACAACGCCGCACAATGGTCTGTGGACTCTTAGTTTTCTGATGCAGAAGAGTTTGATGAAATTCCAAAATTAAAGTAAGTAAAAATCAGCCGTCAACAAAGTCATATTCATAAATGGTCCAAACTCATCATGAAACAACGCGTTACCATTGAAAATTACGCTCTTTATATGTCTTTTACTACATGTTTATTTCTGTAGAAATCGTGAAAGCAGACAAATATAGACGCATTAGCTGAAAGCAAAGTCCAGGTATTTTCAGACGACAAAAAGTTGTGAGACGCCTAAGGATACGCAGGACTCCAGTGGAATGTTAAAGGGTATAGTACGATACACAAATTATTAAGATTATTTGTATGTTAAACTGAACATCGTATATGTATGTTAGTCTGAACTCATTTAAACTTTTTAACGTCTAGTCTGATTCTTTGCAAGCTTTGCAGCAATCCGAAACCGCATTACGGATGTTAATTACTTAACATATTAGCATTATTATGTTGTTATATATTCTATCCTCATATAGGTTGTACCTAAAGCCAAACCACTGCAGATCAGATAACTGCAGTAGCCTATATACAATACAAACAACCGACATACCGGTACAACAATAAGAGCGCATTGTTCCTCCGCCAACTTATGATCTTATCCTAAACTTAACGTCAACCTTAACACCTTCACTAAAAATTTAGTCTATCTCTGTGTAAGGGCCGCGGTTATGTAAAGTCCAATTGAGCGCATCATTTAGCCCGCGCGGTATGCAGTCCCCATGGGCTGTGTGTTCTGATTGCGTTAATTTCTTTTAATAAATAAACTTTGAGCAAAGAGAACTCCGGATCTACATGACCGACTATTACCAACTTTTCACTGTATGGTAGGTATTTGAACTTAGATAGCCGATTTGACCTTTTTCCTATGGCTCAAGGGACGTTACCATGGCACCAATTTTAGGGTCTAAATTAACAAAATAGGACTATTTACCTTTATTTATAGCCCTGGCATTCCGAAAAGGATTGCAATATCGCGGGGATCGCTATTCTGATTTTAAAAAGTTTATCAGTGATGACCTGACAACACTGTATGCAAATTTTATAAACTTTGGTCCAGTAACTCCGGAGCTTACGAAGGTAAAAAATGTACATCCCGTCGTTTCGTTCTTTAAAATAAACCTTTCAGACCAATTCTCTCAGAAACTACTGGATTTATTTTCATCAAATTTTCACATTTTGGTAGATATTTGATCGTAGATTACCAATCTGACCCTCTTTTTCCGATCGCGCAAGGGACGTTGCCATAGCAACAAATTTTAGGGTTAAAATAGGGTAAATCGGCCGACTCACCTTCAGTCTTCGCCTTGGCATTCCTAAATGTAGCAAAGTATCGCAATTCTGATTCCAAAACATTCATCTGCGATGACCTGGCTACATTGTATAAACATTTGGTGAACTTCGGTCCAGCAACTCCGTAGTTTAAGAGGGCGAAAGGCGTACACATTCCCCCGGGGATCAATACTGAGTTTTATAGAGCGATCACTACTCAGTTTTTTTCACCTATATGCGAGAGGGCGTCACTGCTATGCCGCGCGGGCTACACGTAGGCTCTGCCACACATTTCTAGTTTTTGAAAAGTTTACTTAACTATGCTAAGCGTCCGAGTCAAGCCGTAAAACATGACCACCGCATCCGACCAAGTTGGAGGAGGTAATTATATAGTTGCAACGTCTGCAGAAACGTGCGAATTCTACGTCAACCGGTACACATCGGCGACGATTAGTCGGAAGAAAGTGATGACGTAAAGATGTTTAAGACGTAGGACAACGACGGTCGTTGGTGAATGAAGACCACTGCTGCTACTGCTGCTACTGCTCCTCTCCGCGTGCTCATTGGCACCTCGTGACGACACTCGACTATGACCTCCAGCTGTCGCCGCGTCCGCGCCCACCGCCGCTGTCGTTCGATATTCTGTAACGGAACAAACTGAACCGTCATCATCATTGTCATCATCATCATCACGAGGAACTTTATAGTATGCATATTACCGAGAACAGAACAAAGGTGCATTACAAAGTCAGTTCCTATGAGCTGAAACGAATAACAGTCAACCGATGCAGATGTTAAAAGCAACGCTAAAATAGCGTGACTTCAACGGATTTTGGAACTTGGCAGGATCGGCCACGGCACGAATGATGTTGAGAAGTGCGTTCCACGTGGAAGGGCCCGCATGCGAGAATGAACGCTCGCTGAACTTCGTGCATAGCTGAGCTGAGGTAGAAAGCAGTCCACCGATGAGGTGGAGGATGACCGAAACCCAGAACGTGGTCTGCTGGCGCTGACTGACTGAACCGTTTCCATCAGATACGTCCGGTTGCGACCGTGGTGGATAGCGGCAGCATAGTTTAAACTTTATTCTGTAGTTGACCGGCAGCCAATGCAGCTGGGTTAGGCTCGACGATAACACCAATGGACCGCCATCAGTTCGCCTACAACTCCTGCGCACTCATCACGTCGACGAAAGGCCACCTGTCACCCGTCACAAGCCCGCTGCGTACATCATCAGACACTAACCATCTATAAGCAACGACATTTTTCGTTAAAAACGGTTTTATGTTCCCACACAGTCACCATTTACACGTTCGTTTCCAAAATATTTCGTCGAATCTCCACTGTTTAGGTTCCGATGCTTATTATTACCCAATACCCACGCCGACGTTTATTTCGCCATGTCGGTAGAAGTACACACAAACACACAATAAGCAGCAAATAACTATACCAAATAAAAAACAAAGATTAGTCAATCATTCAGTAACCTCACGTACAGCACAGAGACTGGAATAATGTTCAAGAACCTTTCACTTCACAATACCAACACTGTCAGTAGTATTACATGATGAGTATGTTCTCAATATGACCATATAATCACGTTCGTTACTAAAACTCATGAAAGTACTATATAGCGTTGTGTTGTTGGACTGTCTCAGGCTTTCCGAAATTTTGATGTCTGAAAGGCGAAAATGTGCACCAAATCCATGCGTCCCAAGCCTTTTATACAACATTTAACCTACGTTTATGTGTCCCTTTGTTCGTTTGTGCGTTTGTTTATCACTGGCATCGAACACTGCGTACGTATGATTTATTCTCCAACTTCCCATGGGCCCTAGCGTAGCCTAACGTCCAACCTACGTTACACGACAATACGCTGCTTAGAGACTTAAGGTCCGTTCACACCGCCAAGACAGAACAGAACAGAACTGAACCGAACTAAACTAACTGCAGGGCAGTTTGCAGTTCGCAACACGTTCAGAAATAGTTCATTTCAGTTCTGTTGCGGTGATGTGAACGGGCTTTCGAAGAACGCAGCTTACTGCGGATAAGTTCGACGTCTCTGGTTGCTATGGCAACGTTGTTCTCGGCAACGACCGTGTATTTCCGGAAGGACTCGGGTCTGGCCTGTCGCGTGAACAGCTGAGCCTCGACGACGTGCGGTGACGGGTCCTGGTGAACACGGGCACATGTTGTAAACACAAACCACAGCCGCACTAGCGGCGCGCTAAGGGCGCGGCAGTGCAATTTGTATGGCAAGTGAAGAAATTTATGGCTGAGTGGAACTAAAACTTGTTAGTTACGCTGGCCGCATCGAGCAGAAAGCTTAATATTTCGGTATAGCGTCCGTCCGTCCTAGCATAGCGTCGCGCGGTAAAAATTAAAATTAGAATTCTCCGATAGGTCTACAGATCACGTGATTTGTTGCAGCAGCAGCGACATAGGCTATTCGGGCTGAAGCAGAAGTCACAGCATAATGTGTCCGGTTAGCTAGCGCCGGTCCAGGGTATGCATTGTGTCTAAACCGAAAGCTAAAAGTGGCAGAGGGGAAGGCAAACGGGTTAGCTTGATACCTTGCAGCGAGCGGTCTAGTTCACGTTTAAGATCCTTACATTCTTCCTTACTTATACTTACTTACTTACTTATTTACTTCCTCGCTCATTTGCTTCCTGACACTTATCTACTTCTTCCAGAATAGGCCCGTTCCGTTTCCAGGCCGAAGGTCGTAGGAGGCGACCAAACTTAGCTTTAGTTTTTGTGTTGATTTTATGTTGTAGTACAAATCAAATTTATTAATGCAAAAGGGCCCGTTGGCCACTAACAACGCAAAAATAAAGACTATATAAAAGTACTAAAACAGTTCTACAATCCTACAAAACTAAACACATCATCAGTACAAAACACATCAAGACAATATAAAATATACTACAAATTTAGGCGAGAGACTTTATATTTGAATGTGTGCAGTGATTGAACATTAACAACGTCATTCGGTAAACTGTACCAGAGATCAACAATAGGTTAGTAAAAAGTATTTATAAATATCATGGGAGCACAGACTTTTAGCCAGCTTGTAGGAATGACCTCGTGTATTAGTGAGTTGCTGTAATATAAGATTATTGGATAGGATACAGTGTGTTAAGCCATGCAAAATTTTGTAAACTAACGTATATGGTCTCTACGTCTTGTACGACTCTAAAGAGAAATCTAGCGGTAATTGATGAACGAATGCAGACCACGACGAGAGTCCAGTGCCCGTTGACAACCTCACCCTCAGCCAACGCTGTGCCGTTACCGTCGATGATCCAGAACAGTGCTGAGAGACGAGGCTTGGCGCGAATCTCACAGCGCAAGCGGACGTTCTTGTCATCGATCAGCGCCTCCGATGAAAAACACGAGATTTTCGGCGCATCTACAACCGAAGCAGTCGACTTCACACTTTAAACGCCACGCGGCTGGAAATACGATGACGGTGTAAGTATCGAACTGGCGTATTTGCAGGTGCCATGACCCCTCCCCAATTTGCAAAGCTCTGGAAAATCACTGGTCGAGAAATATTCAAAAGCCGCGTTCGGTCAGAGATCGATGAAACTGGAGATGAGTAGTGAGTGGCCGCCTTTCTAGAATTCTGAATATTCCACTGAACTAATTTGTTCAACACACCACAACTGACATCTAAAAGAAGCCGGCACTCACAGCAGTGCAAAAAACCCACGCCCGAGAAATACCCAGCGTGGCTTGCGTACGCAGCCAGCGTCAATATTGCGTTCTGTGTGAAGATCGATACATACGTTGTTACAATGAATTGTGACCTTTTGTCCCCAAAATAAATGGGTTTCCAGGACTCAGGAGCTCCAGTCTGCATACAGGAAGGGGCATTCCACGGAGACTGCACTACTGGAAGTACTGGACGGAGTCTTCACGGCGGCTGACGACAAGCAAGTCACTGTGCTGATCGGCCTCGACCTGTCGACACAGTCGACCACCGGCTCCTCCTCGATCGTCTACGACTCGAGTTTAGAGTGACGGAAACGCCGCTAAACTGGCTGCAGTCCTACCTCGAGGGCCGAACACAGTACGTGAAGATGGGCCAGCACCAGTCAAGTGCCGTCGAAATCGACGTTGGTGTCCCGCAACGGTCGGTGCTCGGGCCTCTGCTGTTCGCAGTCTACTGT
>Ga0209780_1004572_pt1 | contig 10689 bp, 7 predicted proteins | sample WorMetexBAHAMAS2_FD_187384 | JGI IMG/M metagenome (GOLD analysis project Ga0209780, IMG submission 187384) | Marine gutless worms symbiont microbial communities from Max Planck institute for Marine Microbiology, Germany - Inanidrilus exumae... | ecosystem: Host-associated > Annelida > Digestive... | reverse complement strand
ATATATATATATATGCAGACAATTCTGTGAAGAAATGTTAAGTTATTTTTGAGAAATTACATTTTCCTATTAAGTTGATCTTAAGTTTTGCGTAAGTTCATCCTACGTTTTTCTTAAGATTTTCCTAAGTGGTACTTTATCATAAGATTTTTCTAAGTTTATCGTAAGATATTTTGTAAATCGGGCTCCAGGTCTATTGTGATTATAAGACCCACGGCAACTTATCAGCGAGTGGTTACTTGTTAGCCGGCCTGGCTATGCCGGCAGCGGGCTTACGTTTTGCTAATGTTACTTTCTTTTTCTCCCCGCGAAAGCGAGGGAGTATGTTTTTACCGGCGTTGGTTTGTCTGTGTGTGTGTGTCTGTCTGTGACCACGGTAACTAAAAAGATTGTGGACGGATTTGTACCAAATTTTATGCGAAGGTTCCTAGGGGAAAGGGAAGACCAAGTTCGTTACGATCGATAGAGGGATGTGGAAGTAACGGTCAAAAAATCCGTAAATCGGCGATTGTTTACATTTTATACTTCTAATAGTAGGTGTGGCAAGTGTTGCCAAGTGTTGGCGACAAAAAACAAATTTCGCAATTGGGTAATCTTTCAGCTATCCAGTGAACATACCGAATATGCAAATTCATGCAGGAACGTGATTGGTCGATCAACACTGCGGCAACGGCTGTTCCATTAACCGCGCACCCCCCATTGTGGTGGCAATCCGCAATAGCTTTCGCGGGGAGTTGTACTGTCTCAGAGTACTTTCCATCTAGTTTCTAACAGTCGCCCCTGTCATTCGACAACGGGTTCACGGATCGCAACGCGGAATGTCGCATTAACACCCGCTGGGCTACTCGGTTTTCGTTTTTAGTTTTTTCTTATTATTTCGTTTTTGTGCCGTCCGCTAGATTAGGGTAGGCTGACGATCTGCGATCTCGTCAGCTTTTGAGCGCACATAAATCTACCGTATTGTATCGTATCGTATCGTATTGTAACACCGTCGATGAAAAATTCCTCTGCGTCTGGTAAAAATTTCGTGAACTTTGATCCAGTAACCTTTGAGGTCTTATGGCTCATTTGCATGGGTGGTGAGTGCACGTAGGCTAAAATATGCTGTGCGCTGGATTTTAAAGGTATTTACTAGGTGGCAATAGCGTAGCAAGTCTGTACGTAAGTAAGAAATGCATAGTCGCGTTTGCGCATGCCGGGCGGGCTACACGTTGGGTTTTGCCCCGCATTCGAGTTAAAGTCGTCATTATTATAGATGCCTCCACACCTCAAATATGTCGCTACACTACCTTGTAAATCTTTGACGCCTTCCTGACTAATAGTGTGGCCAATGGCCCGGTTTCTTGCGCCACTTTGTAGTGCAAACGCTTATGCTTGGACAAAAACGAAGTCGACAAGACGGTGTGTGTGTGTGTGTGTGTGTGTCGGTGTAGATGTACATTGAGCAGTTCGTCGTGGAAAACTTGAATGAACATCGTAAAGGCATTCTCGGCAGGACAATGCCAGTCAGTCACATGCTCAGTTGGACCAAGGTGCGTCGCTCAGACAAGACCATAGTCGAGCGTACACATACAGTACATACGTTAATTTTTGAAACGTACGTACGCAAGGTAGGCAGGTCGACTAAGCCTTCTACTCTCCGTGGGACGGTAAAATGAGTACCAGCCAAAGGGCGGTGATGTTCTGCGGCTGGGGAGTAAAGGCAGGCATGGCGTAATTTGCAGGTAAAACTGTATGATCCATGTCTGAGCGCATTTGAGGCGCTTTGCGGTAAAACGCGCTATACAAATAGACGCACACTTTACTTTACTTTACTTTACGGTACTCGTATTTTGTATGAAGTACGCGTTTGTATCGACCTACAAACCAGATCATTCACTCATTCAGCTCTGTTCTTCTTTGCACTGGTGTACGCAGAAATACAGAGCACCCTGCCCTTCCAAGATTCAAAGTAAAGTAAGTAAGTAAGTAATTCTTTATTAGAATGTGTCAAACGCACAAACTTTACAAAAATAGGGTACACATTAAAGTAAAGTGAAGTAAAGTAAACGTCGATGATTTGTATAGCGCATCGTCGTAACCGCCTCTAATGCGCTCAGGAATGGCACGTGTTAGAGGGATCACACAGTTTTAGGCCTACCTGCCAGCCACACGTTTATCCACGAATAGAATGAACCATCCTTCCTGCCTTTACTTCATAAGCATTCACCAGACGGCACCACCCGAGCGAGGTAGCGCCCATCCGATTACAGCTCACTACTCACTTTATCGACGTCGAAAGGATGACAGGCTGAGTTGGCCTAGATGGTGTGTCGGTGAATGTGATTTTTGAATGTTAATTTAATTCCTTAGTTAACAAGTATATGTATGTTCGTCGTCATGATAATACTCAGACGAAAATGTACGCTGGCCGCGACGCGTGCTGCCCCTGGTGCGCCTCGCCCTTATTAGGGTTAGAAAAAAATGCGCCGCGCGCTCTATTAATGTTAGAAACAAGACGGGGGAGACAGACGGACAGACGCCAGACATTAGACGATGACAGCATTAATAATTCTTCAAGAGGGCATGTCACTATGGTCGATGAATACTCCATTGCTTCTTTGTGTTAAATCTTCTCGTTGTTTTGCTGCGTGTTGTTCTTGTTCATTCTGTACCGTTGAATCTGTTGTAAAACATGTTGCTTTGAAGTACTGTACACTTACTGACTTACTTACTTACTAACTTACTTGACGTTTCATTGAAGACGTATAGCTGAAGAATTACGTGTCGTGTTGAACACGTTACGTCTGAATCGTCTAATAACAGACTTCGCCAGACGAAGCCTCGAGCATTCTACATCATGTAATATTTATGTTTTTTATTGGCGAATATATTAACAGTTTTATTCACGCCGAGTTGCAGAAATTATTTTACCAAAATAAAAACGGTCACAGCTCCGGGAGCAACCCAGGCCCGTGGTCAGGTTCGTTGACCAGCTGCGCATCCTGGCTACAAAGACGAGGTCAAGTTGGAGCCAGAGATGCGGAGTTCTCATTTTGGTGGGACTCCGACTCCGACTCCAGGGTTTAAAAAATTGGGACTCCGACTCCGGGTTAAAGTCAGACACCGACTCCTGAACTTGTGTGATTGTGACAGTGTAATGAGTGAACGATGCAGACAGACAAATTCCACAAATTGCCACGTGTATCCGAGGTTTGGTCTATTACGCACTGTCCATTATTTCACAATATTCTGTAAGATTGTGAAAACAGGTACGGCCTATGCGGAGTCCTCTTTTTGGCATGACTCCGACTCCGCATTCCTGTTTGTAGTGCGTTCGTCATCGTGTTGCGCGCAGGACGTGATACAGAAGCCGATGATTCGCACGTCGAGCAAGGTGGTCAAGAAGCTGGCGAGCGACATGTTCCGGTCGATACAGGCGTACATGGGCGACCGCAAGAGCAAGGACAGTGCGATGGAAATATCGCTGGACGTGGCGGTCAGGGGCTGGTCGATTGTCGACCTCAGAGACGAGATTTACATTCAGCTGTGTCGACAAACGACCAGGAACCCTCACGAGTACGGACATGTCGTCACCTTACACGCCACCGCACTTGCTACCGTGACGTAGTCGTTGATCTAGATTAACGAGGTTCACCTACGCTAAGCCTGGTTAGTACTGGTATGGGTGACCGTGTCCGGATTCGACTCCTGGAGGCGGCACTTTATTTCGGTATGTAACCAACCACCCAGATCGACTCAGCCTTCTACCCTCCGTGGGACGGTAAAATGAGTACCAACCAAAGGGTGGCGATGCTCTGCGGCTGGGGAGTAAAGGCAGGCATGGTGTAATTTGCAGGTAAAACTGTATGATCCATGTCTGAGCGCATTAGAGGTGGTTACAACATGCGCTATACAAATCCACGTATACTTTACTATACTATACTTTACTTTACTTTACCGTTAGGCCTATGTGACACATGAGCGCATGGAAGGCTGTTAAAGCTCTATACTCAGTCGTTACTAATTTGCTAACTAACTAGAAGAAGCCAGCACTCACATACATGTAAGAGTGCAGTGACCCACGCGTGCACTGTTTTGTGTCTTGTGGCCTTGACCTTTGACCTTTTGACACCAAAATAAATGGGTTTTCAGGACTCATCGTGGCACATGTCTGTCAAGTTTGATGATCCTAGCTGCATCAGTTTCTGAGATATCGTGCGGAAAACAGACAGACAATCAGAACAAGAGCTCAGCTGTCGCAGACAAAAGGCGTCACGCCTGTGTAAGATTATTCATTATATGTAGCACTGTTATGGTACAGTTTGTTTCATAATCTATAACACAGACAGTAAGTCATCAGGCTATTATTAAACCGTGGAGTCAACGTTCAAATCTTCTGTGACAACAAATACAGCCTACATATGAGTCAATCGATAAGTTTTTGGAACAAGAAGCTCAGTTATTGCCGAGAGACCATGCAATGCGCAACGTCAGCCCTAAACTTAACCCAAAACATAACCCTAACTGGTCACAAAACTGTGCAGTTATAGTGGCCTATTTTACTGATCTCGTAACGAGTCTCGATATAGAAAATCGAAAATCAAAGTGATTGCATATAACAATAACGAGTAATTGAAAGAAATTGTTGGCCTACGCGAAGTAGTGTTTAAGGTTTGTTCATACCGGATGCGTTGCGTTGCGTTCTCTTGCGGTGGCCCATTGCGGCGGCGAAAACGACGCAACATTTCGCAACGGAACATAACTCACGAGTGAACGAACGACTTGAAACTGCATGCGTAGGCCTAATATGCAACATGCAGTCGTCGACTCCTGCTCAACGTTCGTCAGTTTTTTATATATTTGTTATCAACATTTAATTGACACTACAACTACTACTGACGGTGGTATCCGTGAGTTGTCCGGTTACCGGCACAGCATCACCCGCATGTAGCCTATTCCCTCTCTACCGGAATAGTTCACCACTCTAACCCTAACGTAAGCCTAATCCCTATCCTTAACTTTAACCTTGACCCTAGCCCTAGACATGTTGATTTGCAGAGTTTTTAACGTGTTTCGGTTTTAGTTTTACATCCTATGTTACACTATATTTGTATGCAATGCATGTTGATGTTATGGTTTGCGTTTGCCAGACCTAAATAAAGAAACTACTTGCTTACTTATTGTGGACGATTTCTGTATTAGACTTAGTTTTGTTACGGCAGCTGTACGGTGTCTGTTGCCTTGTCGTCGTGTTGAATGTTCGCGTTTATGTACCGGTTATTGTTGAACGTAAACATGTTGTTGTTGTTGTCGATGGTGATAATGATGACGATGGTAATAATAATAATGATAATAATAATAATCATAGGGCTATGGTCAGGACGCAGCGCTACATGGGACGTGACTGTTGTCCACACGCTGGCTGCTTCTTATGTGGCACAAAGTGCAGTTCAGGCCGGAAAGGCAGCGGAGATCGCTGCAGAGAGGAAGTCTGCCAAGTACAGCGGTTTGTCGTCCAGCCATATTTTTATTCCGGTGGCTGTCGAGTCGCTTGGCCCATTGGCGGACGACGCTCATCGTTTTATTACGGAGATTGACAGAAGAATGACTTTTAGCACAGGGGATCCGCGAGAAACGGCGTTCCTGTACCAACGCATCTCAGTGGTGATTCAACGCTACAACGCCGTGTGTCTTGCAAACACTTTCATTTCCGATCCGTCGTAGTCATTCACTCATTCCGGACATTATCATCTTCATCGTCATCATCATCATCGTCGTCGTCGTCATAATAATAATAATAATAATAATAATAATAACCAAGGTGGTGTGATGCTGATTGTGTAGGCAGAGTGCGGCGCTGGGTTGGGAGCTGATCGGAATATGTCTGGCGTTCTTTCCTCCGTCGTCGAAGTTCTACTCGTATCTCGACGGACACATTCACAAGAACATCGACTGTTACAGTCACCTGAACAAGGTTAATTCGCTTCACTTGATTTCATCTGTCACTTTGCACACACACAACGTGACATCAGGCAACTACGAGTATGTTGACGTGGGTCAATCAGGGCCAGTGCAGTTGATGGGAGTGGTTAGCTGGTTACAGGTCTGTAACGGGCCCGCATTTGGCACAGTTATGGGCCTTACACGTTGTTACAAAACGACTGTTTTTTACATTTATAATAAGTATGTCCCTATCTCGCACCGTTTTTGAGGTATAGCGAAATATTGGCAAAAAATCGCCAATTTAAACCAACCCCACCTCTATTTTTGGCCCCCTTTGCGGGTGACCCTATGGGAATTTCGCCGAGATCTTTGGCATCAGAAAACTAGTATCCCTGGGCTACTGTATGGCTTGTTCGGCGCAGTGACTGTTGCTTTTTTGCGCCGTGTACAAATATTCTTTCTTTCTTACTTACTTACTTACTTGTTGGCGTGATTGTTTTACAATAAGAAACTGCCACGGTGAGATTCAATTGTGTTATCTCAGACGGTGGTGCCACTGGACCAACCACTGCGACATGCTAGTGTGTATGCGACAATGTAAGAAAATTTTCTGAGAGTCTGATTATTCTTGTTCCAACAAAACAGGACAGTGTCTCCGAGACTATTCGATTACGACTGTCCGCCAGTCAGCAGTATTGAAAGTTTTAGACGGCAGTATCAGCTTGTCCATGTGCTGCCAGTCGAGCATCATTGCGATCATAAACAACAACAGCAGCAGCAGCAGCAGAAGAAGAAGAAGAAGAGGAACGACAGAATAGTGTGCGCAGCTCAGAACGAAACTGTTTGCCAGTGATCAAGTAGACGTAGAAGTTATATGCGTAAACAAGGAACGACACACCGGCTAAAATCACGTGGCATTTATACACGAAATAGTTATTAGTCAAGAGGAATGCTAACCACGAAATGGGCACCATTCCGAGAAGCAGAACGTAGACGAGTGAAGTGGTGATCAGCATGACGGTGGGCACGGCGGAGTTGGACGAGGATGACTGGTGATGTTGCTGAAGTCCGAGATTGGCGGCGGCGTTGTTGGCCGCTCGACGTACTTCACGTATGAGTATAGCGTTGATGATCAGAACAGTCACCGGCACGACCACGTAGAACGCGAAATATAAGACGTTAGATATAAACAATGTAAAATAATTACGACGTTGTTGAGAGGACACGCATCCAGCTGTCACAGCGACCAGTGCCAGACCGACGATGACTTTCTTCGTTCTGGCTGTTGTGCACATCAGATTCACCTGCACAGTGTAGCACTAAATACAGCGGAAACCTATCGCGGATGCACCCTGTCCTTACAGCACCTTTATCGAGCGACGCGCTACCACAATATCCGCTTGCCTTCCTCGTAGAACTAGAAATCTACAAAAATAGCTGAATTGATGAACCTAGTCATTTATGGAAGTTATCCCACTTAACGGCAGTTATCCTCCGCTAGCCCACATACAGTTATCAGAAGTGTGCATCTCCGTCTAGCTTTGCCCAAAACTGGATTTTTGCGTTTTCCCTGGCTTCTGAGCTGCAGAGCGGGTGTTGTCAACTCAGAACTAATGTTACCGTTACGCTACAACTTATTTATAATGACGAACATCGGACTTCGTGTACTTGTGTACAGCACTTGACCATCACTATCGCACATGGGAACGACATACATTTCACCGACTATCTATAATCAGTGTTAAAGTAAATAAATTAGCCCCGTATGGGACTGGCGGTCGACTCCTATTTACTGCCAACTTCAAAGTCACGTGACACAGAAACTAGGACAAAAATAAAAAAATCCGGCCCGATAAGGTTTAGGTATTGCGCCCTAATTTAAGAATCCATGGTCATTTGCCAGCCCCAATTATAAATTGGGAGGAGATAGCCTTTGAAAATGGCCGAATTTCCGACTTTTAGGGTTCGTGACCTCGACCTTGACCTTGGATCGGGTCATACTGCATACCATCATGCATCACTCATCGACCTCTACCTACATACCGAATTTCATTGAAATCGAAGAAACGTTTGTGGACGTACGGACGGACGAATCTACGGACGGACGGACGAGCGAACGGACATTTGAGACCCACTTTATTAGGTCGACTCGGAGGAGTCAACCTAATAATAAATAAAGTAAGTATGCCAAATGTCGTTTATTAAGTGTATGTCAAACACACGCATCACAAAGGCCTATAATCACATACAAAAGTAAACAATAACAAGAAATACGTTCTGTGGAACATGGTATCTGCCCCATAGTTTTGGCCATTCGGTCGAAAATAAGAGTAAAATTCCAATATTTTACATTGCGCATGCGCTAAACGGCCATATTTCTACTTCCGGTCAAACATATGACGTCACCATCGTGTTCCCCGATCCCGATTTTCGGTGATTCGTGAACATTTAAGGCAGATATTGCGTTTTTTATCTTTGCATGTATTTTCAGGACCTTTGGGTCAAAATGGGGGTTTTTAGGAAGAAAATAGGGAAGAAGTGGGCGATATTGACCCCCAACGAACTCTTTCTTACTTTGGGGGCAAATAACAAGAAGCGCAGCTACCGCGATGCGTTATGTTAGTAAATTCGTGCTATGTTTCACGAGGTATGGGAGCTAGAAAGGTTTCAAACAGCAAACATGACCTTCAAGGTCATTCAAGAGCATTGGTAATAGTGCAGTTCCATATGCCACATACGATTTCCTATTAGACTTCCATTGCAACCATGCCTTCATTTTGCACCGTTTTTGATATATTGTCACTTATTTCCGAAAATTTAAAGAAGTCACGTGACCCTGGACACATCCCTTTTGGGGGTAATCTATCATTCATGCACTAGTTAGTACACCTCGGTATCAATCAGCACATGACATTTGAAGTGCCTAGTTTCACCGACTCCAAAGATATAATTGGGGGCAAAATTTAAGAAAACGGATCACGTGACTCTGACCACGGCCATTAGAGGGTAGTCTGTCATCCCAATGCTAGCATTTGACATATTCTACCTGCAAACAAAATGTGGCGACTCTCGTTCCGGAGATATGATTGCGCGCGGGCATCGAAATTGAAAATCTGTCATGTGACCCTGACCACGCCCCTTTTGGGAACGGTGTGTAATCTGTATGGTAGGATTTGATACATTCTACCTGTGTGTAAAATTTGACGATACTAGCTTAAATCGTTCCAGAGATATCATTGAGACCCCAAAATTTAAAGTGGGTCGCGTGACCCCTGATCTCGCCCCTTTTAAGGTTCATTTATCATCAGTATGCTGGGACTTGACATAGCCTACCTGTGTACAAAATTTGACCACTATAGCTTAAGCCGTTCAAGGGATATGGTTGGTGCCCACCAAAATTTAAATGGTTCACGTGACCTGATCACGCCCCTTTCATGGATGATTTTTCATCCGTGGCCTAGCACGTGTTATGATCAACCTACCTATAAAATTTGAACTCTTTATCTCCACGCACTACGAAGATATAAAAGGCAATACAAAAATTTGGGGGTAGTTAGGGGTAACCCAAACTCACTGAAAATAACGCCATTCGATGGAGCGCATACGAGTTCCTATTAGCGTTCCGCAGTAATATGTCGCTGTCTTGCATCGTGTGTTTTTTGCATTCCGTAGTTACCGTTTTTTACCGCTCGACGCTATGCCAGCGCGGTACATGCTATAACCGTCGTATGTCCGTCCATCCGTCTTTCCGTTCATCCGTCACAAGCCTGCACTGCACCAAAAATAGCTAAACGCAGGGTCGCGCAAACAACGCCATACGGTAGCCCAGGGTCTCTTACTCCATAAATGTAGCCTTAACGACTAAATACAACGAAATAAAATATCAATTTAGTATCTACCATTAACCACAATAAAAATATAATTTCCATATAATTAAACACACGATATTAAACGAAGACACTCAAACATAAGCATCGGTAAAAATAAATATTTTTGAATAAAGTAAATTCTATATGTGGCAATGCATAGGTATGAACCTATACTGGTCGCCACGCGATCTTTCTGGAACAGCTGAGTTTCCTGTTAATTAGTTTAAAAGGAGTGATGCAACGTACGTACCTGTAACGGTTGACGAATGGCGATTAGACGTACGACAGAGAAGCTGAGTATAAGCAGAATTTCAAGGAAGTTAGCGGACCACACTAAACTCAGAAGAATACAACAGAACCAACTGTCACCGCTAAGACAAATACTATCACACCCGATACATCTGAGTCTGCATAGAACATTAAACATCAGGTAGACGAGGTCGTTGATGGCTAACGCTGCGAGGTAGATAGCTGATGGATTCTCGCTGGCGACGTGACGTCGCAGCCAGACAATCGCCGACAGGATGCTGCCGGGAAATCCCAGCGCGTAAACAACGTACAATATGTTGCGGTGCACCGCCATAGCCGTGGTCCAATCTAACCACGGTTCTTCGCTATCGTCGTATTGTTCGACTGATTGATTACCAACAAACGTACCGTTGTCGTCGTCGCTGAATCCAGTCACATTCATCTCTGCCGTTTAATGCCTAAAACATTTGGTCTGTGGTGGTAGGCCTATGTGGTTTTCAGGCAGACCGCTAACTTGTGTCCTCGGCGGTGATTTGAAATGTCCGATGTAGAGGAGTTATTATCACCGACTCCGTTACTAGTCCTTTTACGACAATATATATAGTATACTCGTCGACTCACTCCCTTGGGGGACACGGAGATAAAC